>Ga0308156_1000622_pt1 | contig 63556 bp, 54 predicted proteins | sample PhyAR2_FD_201041 | JGI IMG/M metagenome (GOLD analysis project Ga0308156, IMG submission 201041) | Phyllosphere microbial communities from UC Gill Tract Community Farm, Albany, California, United States - DLSL A.R2 | ecosystem: Host-associated > Plants > Phyllosphere > Unclassified | place: USA... | reverse complement strand
AGCAGGCCGAAGCTGAGGCGGATTTGCTGGACGTTATCCGCAACGATCCGGATCTGAACGAACAGGCAAAAAACCGCAGGGCAGGTGAAGCCCGGAACCCGGACACGCTCAAAGACTTTACCCGCGGGGTGGCAGCCGTAAGCGAGCAGGCCGCAAACATTCTCTATTACCTGAAGAACAAGCTTGCACCGGTTAATCCACTGGCAACTGATGATGTACAGGGATTCATGCGTGACAGCGAAATGCGTCAGGCATTCGCCCGACTGGATCGCCGCAGCCAGGAAAAAATGCTGCTGTCGATGCACAGTGGAAAGCATCAGGAGCTGGCGGACGCCTTACTGAGGGCGCACGCAGTGTGTTCGGGACTCGATACGGAACAGCTAAAACGTCTCGGCTTCTCCCGTATCGCATCAGAGAACGGGCAGGTGATTAGCGCGGTTTCCGATCTGGTCGACGCGGTAAGGAAGGATGTCGCACAAATTACAGCCGTCCGAACCTGGTATAACAATCTCGTGTACGGGAAGAACGACGATCCATCAGATGTACAGCCACGCATGACCGGTCTTGATCAGTTAAGCGAACATGTCACCGCGATGCTCAAAGGCAGTCAGCGGCAGACACATTCAGAAGATAAGCAGGCCGCCTGAGGGCGGCTTTTTTCTGCCCGGAGGGAAACACAGGATGCTGTTAAGTAAATCAGCCTACGCCAGGCATATGGGCGTTAGCCGGCAAACTGTTTACGGCTGGATAGCCCGCGGTGAAATTGTTATTTCAGGCGATAAAGTGGACGTTGACGCATCGCAGGCTAAACAAAATTCTGCCGGTACTGGCGAACACCAGACTGAAATGACGTGGGCGCAGGCCGCCGCATGGGTATGGAAGCATGACGGCGAGAAAGAGCTGCCGGCAGATATTGATGCTGGCCAGAGGATAGAGGCAGCAGCCGCTGAGCTGGGTTTTGATGTTCAGCACGAACCCGAAGAGCAACTAATGATTCTCTTCCGGCTGGATGAAGAAACCCACAGCTTCTATGGCAAAGACCGTGCAGCGGGCGCTTTACGGTTTCTTCGTTCTGAGCTGGCCTACGTTGCCACAATGTACCCCGATACGCCGGATGACTGGAGCAATACAGGATTAAGGGCGCTCTGTCTGCTGGACGGTGAAAAACTGTAAACCCCCGCCAAAACTAACTCCTCAAACTTGACACTTTTTCGCGAGAAACAGGGAAAAGTGTCAACCCAACCTAACGGATCCTGACGCCCACGAACAGCAGCTGCGGCCAAAGTGTAAAGGGCTGATGCGAAGCAGGGCAGGTGTCAGCCTGTTATGGTTTGTTATGCCTTACTAGGGAAAACTAGGGGGAAAGTGTCAACAGCTACCGCTTCAGAAAACTTCAGGTACACGAACTCGTGAATGGGAGGTGTTAAGCACTCCCCCTTTGCAACCATCCTCGAGCCTCATTCAGATCGATGTTCCAGTTTACCCAGAAGCTGGCGTTCAGATTGAGTTGCCAAAACTTGTCACCCACCGGCACAGCCAGCGGGGATTTTTGGCAGAATGCGCTCTAAGTTACAGTTGCTTACAAGAGAAAAATATGTTTTAAATCAGTCACGTTCTAAGCGTTTTTACAACTCGATGTTTACTTCAATCAGCTTATATTTGCTGAGGGCGGTAGCGTTCCTTCATATGCTCTCAATTACAAGGAATATCAAATGAGTGAAACAAAGCATATATCTGAAATGGCGGAAAAAGTAGCAGACAATTTGTTCTCAGTATTCAAATGGGAAAGGAAGGTTGTTTCTGATCACAGTTGGGATTGTGATAGTCCAGAGGAACATGGAGGGAAAAAAGATCATCCTTCAGATTGTGTTTTTTATTACAGAGACCCTTATGATGGTGAAGTTAAATATATAAATACTGATCTTAAAAGTTATGCGAAGGGTACGATAACTAAAGAGCAAATAAATAAAGCAATTCATTCGCTTTCTTATGCAACTAATTGCGCGGCGTACAATGAAAATTGGAGGAAACTATTTAAGCCGATAGGTGGTTTCTCAGTTATAGGTATGCTATTTGTATATAATCATTGTGGTGGATACAACGGTAATTTTTCTGAAATAGTTGCGGAGATTGGGAGTGATGATAACCATTTAGATAGCGATAAAATGATTTGTATTTTTTCTCCCTATCAAATAAATACCTTGAATAGTATTGCAAGTGACATTAGAGTAATGATGGGTAAGGATGAGTTGCCTAGGATGGATAAATTCAGCTACTATCATCCAAATGAAATGTTAATCAAAAATCATTTTAATCAAGATTATACAGAGCCCGCCACTATTAATGTTTTATCTTCTCCTTGGATAATAATAAAACATTCAGAATGTGCAAAAGAGAAAGCTGGGTATTTAATCTATTATACAAAAGATGGATCAGAGGATGAAGAGTTTGATTATTTTATTGATGCGCTCAGTTATTATCAAATAATAGATAACACAAATAATGTCAGGATTAAATTGACTCAAAAAAATGATCATGCTGTTCATAATTTGCTAACTGCTATCTGTAAGTATTATAAGTTTTTAGGCCGTGACGAAGAAGCGTCAAGAGCGTTAGCCAACAAAATGGTTAAAGGAACTATTGATCAAGTTATACCACAGTTTTCGGCGATTGAATTGGGGGTGTTGTCGTGAGCGATGTAGAGAAAAAATACGGGCATAGTATTTATTATATGAATGATCAAAATATTAGGGATGGTCTTTTAGCTCAAAAAATAAAACCCCTTCATTTGATTAAACTTTTGAAAGAGCGAAACATTATCGTTTCTCCTTTTGCGTCTAAAGAAGAATTGCTTAACATACTAAAATATATTAGATTTGATTATTACGAATATGTTTATTTATCTTCATTACTTGCTAATCAAGATAAAAAGGAAAGTAAATCGAGTATTGATATTGATAAGAAGGTTACAACAACGCAAATTGTGCAAACCTTTGACGCTATTAAAGGTGCGTTAGAAGAACATCAAATAACTGCTAATGTTACCAAGCTTGGGCGCAAAAAAGTAGTTATAAATTATGAATATGTTGAATTTGATCACTCGAAACCACCTATGCGCCAAAAGTCATTTCGCAAAGGAATTGTAGAATGTGACATAAATGATAAGGGGGCTATGTTAAATTACCCAGCCAATAAAGTTGGTTCTATTATTAAGGATCATTTGATTAGTCAGCTTTCAGCAAAACTACAAACAGAATTAAAACCTATTGAATTTGATTTTGAATTTTCAAGCATAACGACAAGAAATAAGTTTTTTCTGGAAGTAATAAATACAGTTAAAAATTATGATGTTTATGATGTTGTCACTGTTGCTGTTAAAAAAGTTGATGATAAGAAAGAGCAAGAAAGTACTTTGTCTGATGATCTTGATAGTGAAAGTGTAGACGAAGCTTTCACCGGAGAAGTTAGGAATGCTGTGTTAAGGGGGAGGCAAATTTTAACCTCCAAAATATACAATAGTCTAAATGTCGATAATTATTACATTTATAAAATAACTTGGAAGATTCGTGAGATTATTCCAAAAGTTGGTTCTGATAAATCCGATTGCTACACCGTTGAGATTGAGTTTAATGATAAAGACAAGGCTAAAGGCTTAAAATACTGCGTCAAAACAGTTCAGAAATATTCGTCAAGAGATAAACTTAATGTCACTACAGAAAATCCTCTTAAGAGTGATCAGGAAAAGATAGGTAAGTTAATATATCAAACAGCTCTTAATGTATACTCTTCACTACCCTAAAGAGACGGTGCGATGGAAAAAAGAATAGTTTTCTATGATTTTGAATCTTATTTAAATTATGAGCAAATCGTAAGCCGATTTCTTGAGCATCGTTTTACACAGGATGCCAGTTCTGGTTTTAATATAAATAAAAGCAATGATAATGGGATTCATTTTCGACACATTAAAAAGAATATCAATATAGATAAGGTTATAACTCCGTTCGGAGATGAGTATGAAAATACTACCATTGATTACGCTATTAATGAGGTTAAGATTAAAAATAATACACTGCATATAATAAACCCGACGAGATCACTTATACCATTTAGAACTGATTTATTGAAATGTCTTGGTTTTCAATGCGTTATTTCTAATAAGGTTATTAATTTAAATAGTGTTTTATCATTGCTAAGTGAACATAAAAATGATGTTAATTTAACTGACATTGAACTTACGACATACGAATTATTCAAAGACTCGCGTGTGAAAATGGTTGTTTCTTCTAATGTTGATCTCATCAGTAAAATGAAAAACTACCTTGGAGACATTGATTCTAAATTGACTAAAATAGGGTTTAATATAAAAATACATCATGAGGAGTATTATATTGAAATTGGCTGCAAAGGAAGTGTTAAAATAAAGGGGAAGTTAGTGGATGATCTTGTTGAGAATTATGTTATTCAGCATTTTCTACCCTGATTAAAGTAATGAGTTCGAAATATATACGGCATGGCAAAAGAGAGTACCCATTTATCATTGCTACTCTCATTATGCTGCACCCTCTACGTATTACTCTTAAAAGGAGCTACGATCATATCGTAACTCCTTTTTTTTAATTCTATGATTGGGCCAGGATTCAGGCGATTATGAGTAAAGTATAGGCATTGTCGCATGGCGTCTTCTGTAACTTAGAGTTTCGACCTAATATGTACCTCGTGAGCGTGTGAAAATCACGCTAAAGCTTTTTTGTGATCTGGTGGTGGAATAGAAAATCATATGGGGGTACTTTTGGGGGTATCTACCAAAACAAAATATGGTAAATCTTATATAATTCAATAACCTATTTGGTTATGTATTGTTCCTATTATCGCACCATCCTCAATTCACACACGATTAATCCCACGCTTTGCGCGGCCAGGGACGGATTAAAGATCTAATGGATGCCTTGCCACCGGACGAGCGACAAAAAGCATTAGAACATCTACTGGCAGCCAAAGAGAGCCACTGAACGGTTCGCCGGGAGTAACTTAAAATTTTCCCGGCTTCGGTTCATTAAATTTCAGCTGCTTAAGAAAAAATGTATATAAGAATCAGTTTGTTAACTTTTAAGTGTGCCGTTAGTTATCATGAATAATCTCACTTAAAATTTTATATCTCTTTACTATCAATAGATTAACTAAATTGATGACGATTTTGGAGTAAAGCAAAACTGAAAAACCTGAAATTCCTTTCACTCTTTTCAGTTCCCTGCTCGCTGTATATCCCCAGTTGTGGCGCGGTCTGGCGCTATCATTTGTAAAAAATCCCAACTGAAAAATTTTTGCGATCTGAAAACCGCAGGCGGGTGCGGTGTAGTGCGATTTTGGTCGTTACAAGATTTTTTCATATGTTTTGTTCAAATCCCACCTTACCTGGGCTTATAGGTTATTAAGGTACGTAGACTAAGTTTAAAGTGTCCATCGCTTCTGGCAGCGTTTAGCGATTGGGTCGGCATGATGTCTTTGAAGGGGTCATCAGCGATAGTGTTTCCGCTATTTTTTATGCAGATGTGGTGAAATTTTTGTGATAAATCAAATTATTCAATCTGTTAGTTAGGAAAGTGTTGACAAAAACCTAGTTAAGCGATTAATTGGTTGTCGCAATGTTTCAAACTAACACACATTTTCTTAATTGTGGTTAATTAAGTATTTATACTTTTTATGAGGACTTGCAAATGAGCTTAAGGATATTGCAGCAAGCGATACAACAACGTAAACCTATTTCATTCGAATATATAAAGGAAGGAAAGGTTAGGGGGGAAAGAATTGGGGATACACATGCTATTTTTATAATGAGAAAAAAAGATAACACAGAGTCCACAAAAGTACATATCGTTCAAACTGCTGGAGTTACAGATTCCGAACCTAATTTCCCTGAATTTAGGATGTTTGATCTTTCTGAATTGGATAACATTCAGATCTTAGATGATTTACCCGACTTTGAAATTAACTCTGCTTATAACCCTTCTTGGCCTGGTTATTCCAATGTGATTTCTAAGGTGTAATTTATGAGTGTTGATCATTCTTACTTGATTGGGACTGATGGTATAAATACCCTTCAGTTAAATATTTCAGGTTTGGATAGGGAATCTCAAGATATATCTAATTTAAGAGCTAATATTTTTGCTTATTGCTCAAGTACTGCTATGCCAAGGTTCACATGTCAACTTGAGATCGACCATTTAAGGCGTTTGTATCAACATCTTTCACAATATAGTGTTATCCGAGAAAGAACCTCCACGACAGGTAACTTTGTGGAGGTTCGTGGTAATCAGCAAGAGATTATGCAACTACTCGAACATGCTGAAAGTACATCTCTTATTTTAGCATTGCAACACGTTATAAGTAATCGGCTCACAAATGATGATATAAACACTATTCTTGGTAGGAAAGATGCACTTAGTGAATATCAGAGAATGTATGATAACGCTGCTAATCATATTGAAACCGAGTGGCAAAGATTCTTTGAAAGAAATGAATGGATTTTTGGCTACGGACTTAGATACAAATATCTAAGTATTTTACAGAGAGAAGCACATGTATCTCATACGGACTTAAATGGCTCGAATGATGTTATCGCTGATTTCTTAATTACAGATTCACGATTTACTAAAATTATTGAGTTAAAAACGCCTCAAACTAATCTTTTTGTCAACAGACAAAATAGAGCAGATTCTTGGCGGTTATCTAACGAACTTACTGATGCTGTTAGCCAAATTTTAGCTCAGAAAGCAAATTGGGAAGTAGAAAGCCAGCGTGATAATTACACTGCTGAAGGGAATCTCATAAATGAAAGTACATGTGATCCTGAATGTATTTTAATTATAGGAACTTTGGGAGATATTTCTGGTACAGATAGAGAAAAATTAATTAAGAAGAAGACCTTTGAACTTTATCGGCGAAATCTAAAAAACATAGATATAATTTGTTATGATGAGCTGCTTGAACGAGCAAAATTCATCGTGAGAAGTGCAGAAATTATTGAAGAGGCTATTGATGAAGCACTAACTAGCCGTTAACTACTTCGCAACTGAGAAGAGCCTCTTCAATCCAATTTTTGTGGGGCATATGATATTACGTTTTTTCAAAAAAAATCATTATCATGTGCTTGGAAATATGATTTGTTCCTATTATCGCTCCATATTTTAAAGCGGTCTTCCGACAATGAAATAAACAACATTTGTCCTTTGTGCATCAGCCATTACATTCCTCCGACAGCTCCGGCAAACCATCACACATCTCCTGCAACTCATTAAACATCCTTGCCACATGGAAACCATCGCACACCGAGTGATGTACCTGTACCGCCATAGGCAACAACACTTTCCCATCCTGCTCGTAGTATTTTCCAAACGTGAACATAGGGGAAAAGAAGTTCTTCATGTGCGCAATGTTCATCGTAAAGTTCGTAAACGTTACCCAGGGAATAGACGATACGAAAAAGACATTTTCCCGGGACTCTTCTTTCGGCCAGTAAGAAAGGTTATTTCCATAGCGGGAGACGTCTTCTGCATAGGTGTTCTGGAAGTGCTGAATATTGCCGTCGAAATGGCTCCACAATGACGAAAAGGTCTCTGTTTCAGGGTGGAAAATGGTGTAGCTGGGATGAATTTCATTCCATATGACAAGCTCATTGTCCTTAACGGCCATACGGAATTCCGGATGCCGGTTCATGATTTTAGAGAGGAGGAAAATAATCGTCGGATAAAACTTCCAGCCGACTTTTTTGATATGTTTTCGCAGCGCGGTGATGTCGATCAGAACCGTTTGGTTAATTGTACACTCTGCAAATGACTGGAATACTTCAAAATGCTCCTTCCTGGCCCAACGAGATAAATCAACAGGCGTATATTCCGGGGCTGTTTTTTTCATTATTTAACCTTTGATTATCAATCGCCTAAAGGGTTTTGGGCCAGAAAAATCCGCGCAACCATTTCAACCGTATCTAATCTTCCTGTCAATCTCAGCCTGTGGTTTTCCGAACAGATATCCCTGCACGAGATCGCAGCCTAGCGCCTGAAGACGTTCGAGCTGCGCTTCGGTTTCAACACCTTCTGCAATGACCCTCATATTGAGGCTCTTCGCCATGCCGGTTATCAATTTAACGATATTAAGGGCATCATCCTGCGTGGATATCGGGTTCACAAAGGATTTGTCGATTTTAATTTTATCGAAATTCAGTTCACTCAGCCGTGACAGCGACGAATAACCCGTCCCGAAATCATCGATTGAAATTCTTACACCCAGCGTTCTCAGCTTTTTGAGAATAGTGATCGGCGTGTTGCTGTCGCTGAAGAGCGATGACTCCGTAACCTCTAATTCAAGACGGTTTGCCGGAAGTCCAGTCTCCTTCAGGATGGACTGTACCATTGCCGTAAAGGATTTCGTACCCAGCTGAACGGGTGAGACGTTCACAGAGATCCTTGCCGGAACCGCCCAGGAAACCGCTTCCCGGCAGGCAAGCTCCAGCACGGTTTTGCCGATTTGGTTGATCATCCCCGTTTTCTCAGCGACGGAAATAAAGTAATCGGGTGACAGTATCCCCTTCACGGGGTGTATCCAGCGAATAAGCGCTTCATAGCCGTAAATTTCATTGCTGAATGAATCGACAATAGGCTGGTAATAAACAACGAATTCATGGTTATCGATCGCCAGTGCCATATCATGTTCAAGGGTTCGGCTTTCCTGTAACTTTTGCAGCATCCACTGACGGAAAACTTTTATCTGCTGTGAACCCTCTTTTTTGGCTTCGTAGAGCGCCAGATCGGCAAATTTATAAAGGTAGTCAGAACGCCGTTCATTATCAGATAAAACGATCCCCACACAGGTAGCAATTTTTATCAGCTGGTTATTAATCGTATAGGGCTGGCTGATATGTTCGCTGATTTCTTTGGCGCGCGAAACGGCGGCTGCTTCAGTGAGGCCACTGGAAAGCAGGGCAAACTCGTCTCCGCCCAAACGGTAAAACGTATCAGTGGCGCTGCTCATTGAGGTGAGGCGTCTGGATACCTGATTCAGCAGCAAATCTCCGGCATCATGGCCATAGGTATCGTTGACCTCTTTGAAGCGGTCTAAATCAAATAACATCACCGTGACGGGGATGTGGTTTTTATCTGCCTGAAGATTAATTTTGTTGAGATCGTCCCAGAAGAAAAGGCGGTTTTTCATGCCGGTGAGGGAGTCATGATAAACATCATATTCCAGCTTCGAGTTCTGAATTTGCAGCGTTTCTTTTGATATCTGAAGCTCGTCAGCAAGGCTTTTAACCTGCATGTGCGCTTTGAGAATGTTTTTATTCTGGTAGATCATTAAGAAACCCAGAATAAAGCTTAATATCACCAGTAATAATGAAAGCACCGAATAAATATAATAAAGAATCTGTATTTTATGGTTGGATTCATTAACCGTGTTAATATCTTTCGTCAATGCCGTTGCTGAAAGCTGGCTCAGTGGCGCATCAAGGTCATGCATATTTGTCAGGTATGCCTGTAGCTCTGGGTGGCTCATTTTTTCAAGATGGCTATCCAGATAGGCCAGTATTTTCTCTAAGCGCAAAGCGAGCTCCTGATGCGCTTTATCACTGTCAATATAGCGACCTAAATCACCCCCTTTCATTAAATCGCTCTGGCTTAGCATAATTTCAAGACGCATGCGGACCTGGTCTATCGTAACGTCATCGGTATCGGTTGCGTATAGACCAAGCCATGATTCAAAACGGTAATACTCTGATACCAGTTGTGCCACGGACCAGGACTCAGTGTATTGAGTCAGTTTTTGCAATTCCTGCTGTCGATCGTAAACAAGGAATGCAATATATCCTGTCGTGATAAAAAGAGAAAAAATGATACCAACCAGTATCCTGTTCATTATGTTCTCCTGAACGACTACTCAATCTTCATTTTGCTAACCTGCCATGCTGATCGTGAGTAATAAATCTGATTATTCAACTCAGGAAGACTGTCATAGGGGTATACAATGAACGATGGGCCTTTATCGCGGATGCGCATATATTCGCCATTGACCTTTAAGGCAAGTATGGCGTTGTATTTTTTAAAGTCGCTGAGAGGGATCACGGTAGAGTAATCATTGAGCGCAATAACATTGACGTTAGTTCCCTTCGCACCCACATACTCCATGAGTTTGTTCATTGGAACACCCTCAAACTTCGTACGACCATTATACCAGGGAGATGTCGTCTCGAAACTCACTACTCCGAGTTTTTCAAGGCTGGCGAGATCAAACACTGCTTTTCCATTTTCATTGGTATTTTCTATATTACCGTAAATCGTTAAAATGGGTTTACCAACTGGTTTTGGCAGGTCGCCAGCCCAGGTTACACTTTGTACGAGACAGCATAACAGCAGTAGGGTTAATCGCATTTTGACCTCCACCTTTTGAACATAAGTATAAGAATTATAATTTAGATATCACACGAGTTTATATATTTTGTTGAGGAGTAAGGGGTTTTATCGTTTTTGTTGATATAAACCCATTTTAATCAATGGTTTAGGTGTTGCGGGTGACAGGGTGTTTGATACTAGAGCGACGCTTAACTTTTTGATAAAAGCTAAAATTGCGGGCATAAATGCTCTTCTGTTTAAAAAATAATCGCTTTAATTGATGGATATTAACTTCCGCGACAATTTTAGGATGTCCTTGGCTTTTTGGGGCGCGAATCTGGAGACTAAATACGCACCCCGGTTGTGTCCGTTGTTTCAGGATGACGACGATAAGCGAGAACACGACCATTCTGATGGTGCGTGTCCCATATCGCTTGCCTTACTTCATGTCATCCTGGATGGCTGACGCCGACTTCCCCCCTTTCGCCATGCTGGAAAACACTGCGTCCCGGTAGATCCACGCATGAACGAGTGCGGCAGAGATATGGACCAGCACCACAGCAAAAAGCAACTTTGCCAGAAGGCTATGGGCGTCGTGACACCAGGCATACAGTGCTGGACTGTTCGGGGCAATCGCCGGCAGGTTGACGCCACTAAACATCACAATCGGCAGCCCGGCTGCCGACAGTTGCGCCCAGCCCAGCAGCGGCATTGCCAGCATTAACCCATACAGCATCCAGTGTGATGCCTTTGCTGCAAGCACCTGCCAGACGGGCAAATCAGCAGGAAGTGGGGGCGTCCGGCTAAGGAGCCGGTTGACCAGACGCACCAGTGCCAGCAGTAAAATGGCGACACCCAGCGGCCGGTGCAGGTCGATTAACCAAATCCGGTGATGTAACGACGTCATCATTGCGGCACCGATGAAAAGCATGGCCAGGATCATCACCGCCATCAGCCAATGCAGGCTTCGCGCCAGGATATTGAAATGCTGCGGCGCGTGCTCTCGCATATCTTTATTCGAGCTCATTTTACCTCCTGCTTTTGCACAGCTTCGGTGGCCTTGCCGTAGCCGATTTCCCGCTCACGGCGACTGAAAGAGTGGGAATAGGCAGCGGAACGGGCGTTTAAGATGGGATCATCAGACACTGCAACGCCTGCAGGAACAATCGAAGGGTCAAAGTTAACGTCGCGGCACGCGCCCTCGGATTGTGCTTCGACACGCGTCACTTCCAGCGTGCCGGCAACCATCTGTTTGCGATCGTCCGGCCATGGCTGGGAAGGGTCATCCACCGGATCGCCCCGCTGTGCGAGCTGCAAAACGTAATCCCAATAGAGTGGCTTCTGCGCCAGGCGCTGACGCAGGTTTTCGAACAGGAAGTTGTCATTGGCTTTCTGTCGTTGTTCATCGCTCATAGAAAGGAAAGGCTCGTGCGGACGCATCATCCAGCGGACGGCCTGGCGATCTCCCTGCGAGTTCACAAGATAAAAGGCGTTAATGCTGTAAAACGTCGCGCCCGCGAAGCTGCCGGGCGCGGGTTTTTGTGCCGCCCATTTAAGGTATTTCTCCGCCTCCGGGTACGCTTTCAAAAAGTCTGCGAGACGCTGTGGATCCGGTTTGCCAGTGGCTGCATCGACAGCCGTGGCTTTTCGCAAGGCCAGAAAACCTTCCGGACTGTGCGTGGCGAAGAAAGGCTCGTTGTTCATCGCCATTCGCCATTGCTGCTTGTCATCTGTCTTCAGCAGCAGCGCCATGCTCAGGGTTTTGGTCGTACTATCCGGGGCATGGGGATCGCCAGTACCAATAGAGAATCGGCCCACCACGGGCACTTCCTGTTGTGAGAAGAGGCGGGAGGTTGAAAGAGAATTTGCCGAGCCGTTTGGCGTAAAGGTGCCAGCAAAGCAGATGCCTTTTCCATGCGCGCGGCGAAAACCCGGCGGGAAGGGTTTCGGTGTTTCACCCACCAGTGCCTGGCTGACCGTGCGTGAACCAAGCCAGCCCGCCGTCCATGCAAAAGCAAATGCCAGCGTACCGGCGACAACGGCGATCGATGCCAGCGCGCCCCAGGTTTTTTTGGATCTCAAATCCAGTTTCGACATAGACGTTTTTCCATAACAAAATATCTTCACATGTCATGCACAACGTATTGCGCGTGACATGTGTTAATACAGTGGCGAATATGGTTTGAGTATAAAAATTAAGGGGCGTAAAGAAAGAATATCACGAAAAGTTTAAACCTTTTCGCCGTCACAAAGGAGGGCTACTTATCACAACGGTAATTGTGGCAGGACAGGTTCTTACTGAGAAATAGTGACGAAATATGTAATTTAAAGTTTTCTATTTCTCAAGCGAGAACGTGTAAGGTTTGTTGTTCCTGACGAATTAGATTCATTGATGTAAATCAGATTATCTCTTTCATTCGCCGCTTATCGTGTGCACACCCTTCCTTAAAACGAATCAAAAAATGAAAAAAAGACCATTCTTGATGGTGCTTTGCGCTGTGTGCTGCTTTTTTGTTGCGGACATCGCTATGGCAAAAAACAGTTCAGTTTCCAGTGAACAGGTTAAAGAGAACGTTATTGCAGAGTCGATCGCATCTTATCCAGGAGTATGCGCCTGTCCTTTTAACCGGGCCAGAAACGGAAGCGCCTGCGGCAGACGCAGCGCATGGAGTAAAGCGGGAGGCTATGCTCCCATTTGTTATAAAAATGAAGTTACGGATGAGATGGTAAAGCAGTGGCGTGAAAATAATAGCTAACCCCCCTCCAGCATCCCAAAGCTCACAATCCGCGCGCGGCCCAGCTCTTTCGCCCGGTACAAGGCCACATCCGCGGCGCGCAGCAGGTTGTCAGTCTGGGCATGTTGCGGGTAGCTGGCAATGCCAATCGACACATCCACCGGCCCAATCTCGGTCAGCCCGTAGCGAAGCGACAGCTCATGCACGCTATTGTAAATCTTCTGCGCGCAGGCGTGCGCCTCTGGTTCATCGGCACCGGGAAGCAGGACCAGAAACTCCTCGCCCCCGTAGCGGAATGCGAGTCCGTTGTCATGTGCGGCCCGCTGAACAATTGACGCCACGCTTTTAATCACCTGATCGCCCGCTTCATGGCCGAAGCGGTCATTGATGCTCTTGAAGTGATCGATGTCGATCATCATGCAGCTTAACGGTTCGCCGGTGCGCAACGCCTGTGCCGTTTGGGTTTGCAGGGTATCTTCCAGATGATGACGATTACGCAGGCCGGTGAGCGGGTCGAACAAGGCTTTTTCCAGCAACGCGTCGCGCAGACGCTGGTTGGCCAGCGCCAGCCCGAGCGCTTCGGCCATCAGTTCCAGATAGGCGCGGGATGGGGCGTTGTCCGCCGTAATATTCTTGAATGAGAGCAGGCCAATGGCCTCGCCCTGGGCGATAAGCGGCACGCACAGCGAGCTTTCCGCCTGGGAGGACGGCAGATGGTAGCAGGCGATATCCGGCTCACCGTTTACCGGCGGGTGGCTCTGCCCGCGGCGCACGGCCCAGCACTCGTCCGGGTGGAAGCTCGTCTCTTCCCCAACCGGTGAAAGCCAGTGTGCGACGCAGCGCATCTGCCATGGCTCCCGGTCAAGGACGTAAAGTCGCCCCGCGATCCCCGGCGCGATATTAGGCGCAAACAGCTCCGCCACGTTAATCACATCGTTAAAGTTCTCACACCCCTGCAGCCGCTGGGTCATGCGCGCCAGCAGCTCGCGGATGGCCCAGTCGGCATCGCGTTCTCTTTCCAGACGCTGTCGCGCCAGGCCGTTTTCGCGGAAGATGCGGATGGCCTGAGCCATGTCGCCAATCTCATCAATCTGGTTGAAATTGGGCGTTTCAACTGCGTAATCCTGGGATGCCAGACGGTGCACCACGTCGCTCAGGCGCACCACGGGACGCAGCACGCGGCGCTTCAATATAAAGCCGAGAACAAACAGGAACAGCAGGGCGGTCAGGCCGACCATCAGCTCAGAGGCCGTACGCAGCGCTTTCGATTTTTTTGTCGCGTCCTGAACGGAGGCGATGACGCGTTTGTCGAGTATCTGGCGGAAGTGATCGAGCTGGCTCTGCGCGCGCTCCAGCTCCTGCTCATAGGGCGCACCGTAGAGTAGCGCAACGGCCTGCGCGTCTTCTCCTCGCTCAAGGCTGGAAAGGGCGGTTTGCTGTTCGTCCTGCAGCTCGTCGACGATCTTTATTCCTTCATGCAGCAGGGCCAGTTCTTCATCCGATGCGCCGTTATCCTGCAACTTTTCCAGCCGAAGCTCGATGCTCTTCAGGCTGTTTTCCGCCTGGTTATATTCCTTGAGAACCTGAGGATCTTTTTTAATGACGTACAGCCGTGCTAAATCAGACTGGGCCCAGATATCGGTTTCGATATCTTCCGTTAGCTGATCAAATTTCTGCCGTTGTTCAACGGCCTGACGCTCGAGGGTATCAGCACTGGACGCCATCAGCATGATGATGCCGGAGGCGATGGTCAGGCAGACCGTGGCACCGTAGGCCCAGTTTGTTATCGTTGCGATTCGCACCTGATGATCCTTTTACGACATGAGTAGGATGGCGTTCTTTCAAATTATAGAAAACGTTTGATTTAAGGCGAAAAAAAAGGCGGCACAGCGCCGCCTGGTGTGGTCTATATCGTCACATCCTCACAATTCTGGAGGATTTTTTCCTTCTTCGATGAAGTCGGGGTCCAGCTCTTCGGCGTTACCTTCGTGATCGCGCCCTGAGAAGAGATTCCAGCAGGCGATAAACAGCGCGGCAATGAGCGGCCCAATCACAAAGCCGTTAATGCCATACAGCTCCATGCCGCCGAGGGTGGAGATCAGAATCAGGTAGTCCGGCATTTTGGTGTCTTTCCCGACCAGCAGCGGGCGCAGGATATTGTCCACCAGCCCGACGATAATCACGAAGAAGCCGACAATAAACAGCCCTTGCCAAAGCTGATGGGTGGCGAACAGGAAGATGGCGGCGGGCACCCAGACAATCGCCGAGCCGATGGCGGGCACCAGCGAGAGGAAGGCCATCAGCGCGCCCCAGAGCACGCTGCCGTCAATACCGGCAATAGCAAACGCAATCCCGCCGAGGATGCCCTGAACCACCGCCACCGCCGCCGTTCCTTTTACCGTGGCACGCGACACGCCGACGAATTTGGCGAACAGGTGTTGCTTGGCGAAATCAGACAGCGGCAGGGAGTCGAGGATCTGGCGCACCAGATACGGGCCGTCTTTCAGCAGGAAGAACAGCAGATAAAGCATGATGCCGAAGCTAATCGCAAAGCCAAACGTGCCCTTGCCAATCAGGAACGCGCTGCCGGCGAGATATTGCCCGCCCTGCAGGGCGACATCAGAGAGTTTTTTCTGGATCTGCGCCGCGTTGGTGAGGTTGTGATCCGCCAGGAAGCCGCTGGCCCAGTCAGGCAGATGGTTGAAGATGCTCGCCACCACTTCCGGAAACTGGGTGTTGTTCTCCTGAAGCTTCGTGTAAACCACGTTCAGCTCAATGGCGAGCGAGGAGAGGATCACCATCAACGGAATAAAAACGATCAGGCAGATAATGCCAATGGTCAACAGCGAGGCGAGCCCGTTGCGATCCCCCAGCGCGGCGCGCAGCCTGTTTTTTACCGGATTGAAGATGACGGTCAGAATGGCGGCCCACAGTATCGCGGAGAAGTAGGGCGACAGTATGTCGAAGAAGGCCCAGGTGACGAGGGCGAGAATAAAAATGAAGAAACCTTTGGTCAGTCCGTTAAAGCGCATAGTGATTCCTGGTAACGAATAAGCAGAGTCGACTATAGAACTGATTTGAGGATTTACCAATAATTCTGCCGCCGGCGTGCCGGGCGATGGCTTCGCGCCAGACCCGGCATACAGACCTCAATAATGTGTTATGTTTTGATGAGATTTTAAACAGCTCAGGACGACAGCATGGAAAAGGTCTTTTCAGGTGGGTGCTTATGCGGCGCGGTTCGCTTTACCGCTGCGAATGGGGGCAATGTGCACACCTGCTCGTGCGATATCTGTCAGAAACACACCGGCGCACAAACCGTCGTATGGATTGAGTTCCCGGCGGAAAACGTGCAGTGGATCGGTCCGGGCGGACGTCCGGCGACATGGCGATCGTCGGACTACTCCAGCCGGGCGTTTTGCCCCACCTGCGGCAGTTCAATTGGCGCGATTGATGATTCACCCACCATTGCCTTTTTTACTGGCGTGTTTGACGATTCGGATCAGTCGGAGTTTGCCCCGGAAAATCACTCCTTCTACGACATGATGCCTGCCTGGTGGCGACATACCATGAGGGAAGCGTAAAAGTATGATCCGAGGGTTCATCGTTACCACTTTCGACTGACCGAAGATCGCCTTTTCCCGCACCATGCTGTAAGTATCTGCTTGCGGAGGTGCTTATGGCCTGGCGTCCGATTCTCTATGTGATCCTCACGACCCACCCCAGACTCAGCGCGAGGCGTGCCCGTTTGCGTCTGGTCATCTAGCTTTTTATTAACAATCGCGGTATAACACACCTTCTTTGGATGTTTAGATGTCCATACGTATAGAAGGTAATATGCAAACACAACAAGAAAATGGGCAGCTTAAGCGCACCATGAAAACCCGCCACCTGATTATGCTCTCGCTGGGTGGCGTGATTGGGACAGGTTTATTCTTCAATACCGGATACATCATTTCAACGACCGGGGCGGCGGGCACGCTGCTGGCGTACCTGATAGGCGCGCTGGTGGTCTGGCTGGTGATGCAGTGTCTGGGCGAGCTCTCCGTGGCGATGCCGGAAACCGGCGCGTTCCACGTCTATGCCGCCCGCTATCTTGGCCCGGCGACGGGCTACACCGTGGCGTGGCTCTACTGGCTCACCTGGACGGTGGCGCTTGGCTCGAGCTTCACCGCCGCGGGCTTCTGCATGCAGTACTGGTTCCCGCAGGTGCCCGTCTGGGCCTGGTGCGTGGTCTTCTGCGTGGTGATTTTTGGCCTGAACGTCATCTCCACGCGCTTCTTTGCGGAAGGCGAATTCTGGTTCTCCCTGGTCAAAGTCATCACCATCATCGCCTTTATTATTCTTGGCGGCGCGGCGGTCTTTGGCTTTATCCCGATGCAGGACGGTTCCCCCGCGCCGGGCTTAAGCAACATCACCGCCGAAGGCTGGTTCCCGCACGGCGGCCTGCCGATCCTGATGACCATGGTGGCGGTGAACTTTGCCTTCTCCGGGACGGAACTCATCGGCATCGCGGCGGGTGAAACGGAAAATCCGCACAAGGTGATTCCGGTTGCGATCCGCACCACCATCGCGCGCCTGATTATCTTCTTCATCGGCACCGTGTTTGTGCTGGCGGCGCTGATCCCGATGCAGCAGGCGGGCGTGGAAAAGAGCCCGTTCGTGCTGGTGTTTGAAAAGGTCGGTATTCCTTACGCGGCTGACATCGTTAACTTCGTGATCCTGACGGCGATCCTATCGGCGGCGAACTCGGGACTGTACGCTTCCGGGCGCATGCTGTGGTCGCTGTCGAATGAGAAAACGCTGCCGCGCTGCTTTGCACGCGTGAACAAAAACGGCGTGCCGCTGACGGCACTCTCGGTTTCTATGCTCGGCGGCGTGCTGGCGCTGTTCTCAAGCGTCGTGGCCCCGGACACGGTGTTTGTTGCGCTCTCGGCGATTTCTGGCTTTGCGGTGGTGGCGGTGTGGATCAGCATCTGCGCGTCGCACTTCGTTTTCCGTCGCCGTCATCTGCAGTCCGGCCAGCCGCTCTCTGCGCTGCAGTACCGCGCGCCGTGGTATCCGCTGGTGCCGGTGCTCGGTTTTATCCTCTGCGTGGTGGCCTGTGTCGGCCTGTGGTTTGACCCAAGCCAGCGCATTGCCCTTTATTGCGGGCTTCCGTTTGTCGCCCTGTGTTATGGTGCGTACTACCTGACCCGAAATATGACATCGCAGGAGCCTGAACATGTCGCAGAATAACCCGCTTACCGCCATCCTTGAAAAACAGCCGTTTGTGGTGCTGGATGGCGCGATGGCGACGGAGCTGGAAGCGCGCGGCTGTAACCTGGCAGACAGCCTCTGGTCAGCCAAAGTGCTGGTGGAAAACCCGGAACTCATCCGTGAAGTGCATCTCGATTACTACCGGGCGGGCGCGCAGGTGGCGATCACCGCCAGCTATCAGGCCACGCCTGCGGGGTTTGTGGCGCGCGGTCTGGACGAAGCGCAGTCCCGCGCGCTGATCGGTAAAAGCGTGGAGCTGGCGCGTAAGGCGCGCGAAGCGTATCTGGCTGAAAACCCGCACGCGGGCACGCTGCTGGTGGCGGGATCCGTTGGGCCGTACGGCGCGTATCTGGCGGATGGCTCAGAGTATCGCGGCGACTACGTGCGCAGCATCGAGGAGTTTACTGCCTTCCACCGTCCGCGCGTGGAAGCGCTGCTGGATGCGGGCGCTGACCTGCTGGCCTGCGAAACGCTGCCTTCGTTTGTGGAGATCAAGGCGCTGGCGGCGCTTCTGGCCGGGTACCCCCGCGCCCGGGCGTGGTTCTCCTTTACCCTGCGCGACAGCGAACACCTGAGCGACGGCACGCCGCTGCGCGAGGTGGTCAGCGCGCTGGCAAACTCTCCGCAGATTGTCGCGCTGGGCATTAACTGCATCGCCCTGGAAAACACTACGGCGGCGCTGAAGCATCTGCAAAGCCTGACGTCGCTGCCGCTGGTGGTCTATCCGAACTCGGGCGAGCATTATGACGCGGTAACCAAAACCTGGCACCACCACGGTGAAGCGTGCGAGACGCTGGTAGGGTATCTGCCGCAGTGGCTGGAAGCCGGCGCGAAGCTGATTGGCGGATGCTGTCGGACCACGCCGAAAGACATTGCTGAGCTGAACGCGCAGCGCTGATGCCCTCACCCTGACCCTCTCCCACGGGGAGAGGGGAAAAAACGAACCGCACAAAACCAACTATCCTTTCCCGCTTTTTATCTAAAAACGAATCGTTATGAGCGATTCATTTTTATTCCTTTATCAAAATTCCCGTGCCGGAAATACTGCCCTCATAACAACAAGGGGAGCAGACATTATGGCAATTTCATCGCGAATCACACTTCTTGGCGCACTGGCGCTGTGGGCATTTCAGGCGCAGGCGGTGGACGTCACCGTCGCGTATCAAACTTCTGCGGAACCGGCGAAAGTCGCGCAGGCGGACAACACCTTTGCCAAAGAGAGCGGCGCGAAAGTCGACTGGCGCAAGTTCGACAGCGGGGCGTCCGTTGTGCGTGCGTTAGTCTCCGGCGACGTGCAGATCGGCAATATCGGCTCCAGCCCGCTGGCGGTTGCGGCCAGCCAGCAGGTGCCGATCGAGGTTTTCCTGCTCGCCTCGCAGCTCGGTAACTCTGAAGCGCTGGTGGTGAAGAAAAACATCACTAAACCGGAAGATCTGATCGGCAAACGCATCGCCGTGCCGTTTATCTCCACCACCCACTACAGCCTGCTGGCGGCGCTCAAACACTGGGGCATCAAGCCGGGTCAGGTACAAATCATCAACCTGCAGCCGCCGGCGATTATCGCCGCCTGGCAGCGCGGGGATATTGACGGGGCTTACGTCTGGGCTCCGGCAGTGAACGAACTGGAAAAAGACGGCACCGTGCTGACCGACTCTGAAAAAGTGGGCCAGTGGGGCGCGCCAACCCTCGACGTGTGGGTCGTGCGCAAAGACTTTGCCGAGAAACATCCTGAGGTGGTGAAAGCCTTCGCCAAAAGCGCGATTGACGCCCAGCAGCCGTATATCAGCAACCCGGATGAATGGCTGAAGCAGCCCGCCAACCTGGAAAAACTCTCCCGCCTGAGCGGCGTGCCGGAAGCGGACGTGCCGGGGCTGGTGAAAGGCAATACCTATCTGACCCCCGCGCAGCAGGTGCAGCAGCTGACCGGGCCGGTGAACAAAGCGATTGTGGATACCGCCACCTTCCTGAAAGAGCAGGGCAAAGTGCCTGCGGTGGCGGCGGATTACAGCCAGTACGTGACCGATCGTTTTGTGAAATAAGGAGTCCGCCATGCTGAATATTACGAACCTGTACGCCGATTACGCTGGTAAGCCCGCGCTGGAGGACATCAACCTGACGCTGGACAGCGGTGAACTGCTGGTGGTGCTGGGCCCGTCCGGGTGCGGAAAAACCACGCTGCTGAATCTGATCGCCGGGTTTGTCCCTTATCAGCATGGCACCATCCAACTGGAAGGCAAAAAGGTGGAAGGCCCGGGCGCCGAGCGCGGCGTGGTCTTCCAGAACGAAGGATTGCTTCCCTGGCGCAACGTGCAGGAAAACGTGGCGTTTGGGCTGCAGCTTGCGGGCATCAATCGCGAACAGCGGCTGGAAACGGCGCGGACGATGCTGAAAAAAGTGGGGCTGGAAGGGGCGGAAAAACGCTTTATCTGGCAGCTTTCCGGCGGTCAGCGGCAGCGCGTCGGTATTGCCCGCGCGCTGGCAGCGAATCCGCAGCTGTTGCTGCTGGACGAGCCGTTCGGGGCGCTGGATGCCTTCACCCGCGAGCAGATGCAAACCCTGCTGCTGCGCCTGTGGCACGAGACGGGCAAGCAGGTGCTGTTGATTACCCACGATATCGAAGAGGCGGTGTTTATGGCGACGGAGCTGGTGCTGCTCTCGCCGGGGCCGGGCCGCGTGCTGGAGCGCTTGCCGCTGGATTTCGCCCGCCGCTACGTCGCGGGAGAGCCCGTGCGCAGCATCAAATCCGATCCGCTGTTTATCGAACAGCGTGAATACGTCTTAAGCCGCGTGTTTGAACAACGGGAGGCTTTCTCATGAGCATCGTCTTCAGTGAAAAAACGCGCCGCACGCGTCTGGCGCTGCGCTGGCCTTTCTCGCGCCAAATCACGCTGAGCGTCGGTACGCTGCTGGTACTGCTGGCGGTGTGGTGGGCGGTTGCTGCCCAGCAGTGGGTCAGCCCGCTGTTTCTGCCGCCGCCGGGCCAGGTGCTGGCCAAACTCATTACCATCGCCGGGCCGCAGGGCTTTATGGATGCCACGCTCTGGCAGCATCTTGGAGCCAGTCTGGCGCGTATTCTGGTGGCGCTGCTGGCAGCGGTAATTATCGGGATACCGGTCGGGATCTCGATGGGCTTAAGCCCGACGGTGCGCGGTATTCTCGATCCGCTGATTGAGCTTTACCGTCCGGTGCCGCCGCTGGCCTATCTGCCGCTGATGGTGATCTGGTTTGGCATCGGTGAAACGTCAAAAATCCTGCTGATTTATCTGGCCATTTTCGCCCCGGTTGCCATGTCGGCGCTGGCTGGCGTGAAGAGCGCCCAGCAGGTGCGGATCCGCGCGGCGCAGTCGCTGGGTGCCAGCCGCACGCAGGTGCTGCTGTTCGTGATTTTACCGGGCGCGCTGCCGGAGATTTTAACCGGGCTGCGCATCGGCCTCGGCGTGGGCTGGTCCACGCTGGTGGCGGCAGAGCTGATTGCGGCTACGCGCGGCCTTGGCTTTATGGTGCAGTCGGCGGGAGAGTTCCTGGCGACTGACGTGGTGCTGGCAGGGATCGCGGTGATCGCCGCGATCGCCTTCGGATTAGAACTGGGGCTGCGCGCGTTACAGCGCCGCCTTACGCCCTGGCATGGAGAAATACAATGAGTGAACGTCTGACTATTACCCCGCTGGGGCCGTACATTGGCGCGCAGGTTTCGGGCCTGGATGTGACCCGTCCGCTGAGCGATAACCAGTTCGAGCAGCTGTACCACGCGGTGCTGCGTCATCAGGTTGTTTTCCTGCGCGAACAGGCGATCACCCCGCAGCAGCAGCGCGCGCTGGCCCTGCGCTTTGGCGATCTGCATATCCACCCCGTCTATCCGCATGCGGAGGGGGTGGAGGAGATTATCGTTCTGGATACCCACAACGATAACCCGCCGGACAACGACAACTGGCATACCGACGTGACCTTTATCGAGACGCCGCCCGCCGGGGCGATTCTGGCGGCGAAGCTGCTGCCGGAAACCGGGGGGGATACGCTGTGGGCCAGCGGGATTGCGGCGTATGAGGCGCTCTCCGCGCCGTTCCGGACGCTGCTGAGCGGGCTGCGGGCGGAGCACGACTTCAAAAAATCGTTCCAGGAGTACAAGTACCGCAAAACGGAAGAGGAGCATCAGCGCTGGCAGGAGGCGGTTGCGAAACATCCTCCATTGCTGCACCCGGTCGTGCGGACCCATCCGGTCACCGGCAAGCAGGCGCTGTTCGTGAACGAAGGGTTCACGACGCGCATTGTGGATGTGACGGAGAAAGAGAGCGAGGCGCTGTTAAGCTTCCTCTTCGCGCATATCACCAGGCCCGAGTTTCAGGTGCGCTGGCGCTGGCAGGAGAATGACCTGGCGATCTGGGATAACCGCGTGACGCAGCACTACGCCAATGCGGACTATCTTCCGCAGCGCCGGATTATGCAGCGGGCGACGATCCTGGGGGATAAGCCGTTCTACCGTGCGCCTTGATCCCCTCACCCTAACCCTCTCCCCAAAGGGGCGAGGGGACTGCCCGGTGCGGTTTTCACCCTCTCCCTGTTAGGGAGAGGGCTGGGGTGAGGGTATTAAATGCGCCTCTATATACCGCTGATACCGGTTCGCCTTCAGGTAACACAAATCCACCAGCACCAGTCCGTCGACGCAGTCGTTAAATGCCGGGTCGCTGCCAAAATCAATAAACTGCACGCCGCCGGGTTCACACAGCTCGGAATATTGTTTGTAGAGCGGCGGAATGCCGCAGCCCAGATTGCCGAGCAGGGATTTGAGCTTTGTCAGATCGTCCACGTAATCCACGCCGCCAAACTGCGCGAGCACGTCCGGCAGCGATGCGGGATACGGCTGACGTGACGCGGCGAGCGGATGCGTTGCCGGGAACCACAGGCGGTAAAAGGCCACCAGCAGATCCCGCGCGGCAGGCGGTAAGCCGCCGGAAATGGAGACCGGGCCAAACAGGTAGCGGTAGTTCGGATAACGCGCCAGGTAGGCCCCAATGCCGGACCATAAATAGTCCAGGCCACGGCGTCCCCAGTAGCGCGGCTGAATAAAGCTGCGTCCCAGCTCAATGCCGTGCTCCAGCACGTCCTGCATTTTGTCGTCGTAGTGGAACAGGCTATAGCTATACAACCCTTCCAGACCGCGACGTTCAACCTGTCTGGCGGTCGGCATAAAGCGATACGCGCCGACGATCTCCAGATCCTCATCATCCCACAGGATCAGGTGCAGATAATCATCATCGTAGCAGTCGGTGTCACGGCGTTTGCCGCTCCCTTCCTCGACCGCGCGAAAGGCAATCTCGCGCAGGCGGCCCAGCTCGCGCAGCAGCGGGGCGTCTTCCTGACCGTTGCGCTGCCAAAGATAGATGGTTTTACCGTCGCTGGTATTGCCCAGACATTCGGCCTGCGCCAGCGCGCGTTTCAGGGTGGCCCGGTCTTCCGGACGGGCAATGGCGCACTGGGTTTTAAAGACGCCAGGCAATCCCTTGCCAAGACGCATCACGTGCTGACGGCACTGTTCGGCCATCTCACGCGACGAAAGGGTGGCGCTGTGCCAGTGATGCCAGGCAATCTGCTGGCCGATTTTAATCGGCAGCTGGCTGTGGCGGCGGCGGAACATCTGCTGCATCAGCAACAGCATCGACAGCGTCGGGGAGACCAGCGTGCTGGCATAGAAGAGCAGGCTGTTATGCGCCTGAATATGCACCGGCAGCAGCGGGGCGCGCAGCTTGCTGGCGAGTTTGATAAAGCCAGAGTGCCATTTTTTATCGCGAATGCCCTTGCGCGTGGGGCGGGAAACTTCTCCGGCCGGGAAGAAGATCAGCACGCCTGCGTTTTGCAGATGCTGTTCCATCTGCACCAGGGACGATTTCGCCGTCCTGCCGCCCATATTGTCCACCGGAATAAACAGCGAGCTGAGGGGCTCAAGGTGCGTCAGCATCCGGTTGGTGACGACTTTAACGTCGCGTCGCACACGGGAGACGGCGTACAGCAGCGCCAGGCCGTCCAGCGTACCCGTCGGGTGGTTGGCAATAATGACCAGCGGGCCATGTTCGGGGATTTGTTCAAGATCGCGGGCGGAAACGGTGCAGAGAATATCAAGGTGTTCCAGAACTTGCTCCACCATATCCAGTCCTTTCAGGTGGCGGTGTACTGCGGCAAATTGCTGAAATTCGTCTTCGTAAAACAGTCTTTTTAACAGACTTTTTTGCCAGGGTGCAGGCCTCGCCTGAGGCCAAAGATCGTCGAGAACGCTATCGAGGCTAAACATGGTTACTCCTCCTGCCGTCTTGCGAAGACAGTAGAAGGAGCAGATGTCGGTTGTATTGCAGTTTGGTGAAGATTAGCGCAGAGAGCAGGCCGGGTAAGGCGAAGCCGCTACCCGGCGCTAAAGCGGATTAACGCAGAATTTTCTTCTCGGCCAGATCCAGCGCGAAGTAGCTGAAGATCAGATCCGCGCCTGCGCGTTTGATGGCGCCGAGGCTTTCGAGAACCACTTTCTCTTCGTCAATCGCACCGGCCAGCGCGGCGAATTTGATCATCGCGTACTCGCCGCTGACCTGGTAAGCGCCCAATGGCAGCTCGGTGCGCTCGCGGATGTCGCGCAGGATATCGAGATACGCGCCCGCTGGTTTCACCATCAGGCAGTCTGCGCCCTGGGCTTCGTCGAGCAGGGATTCGCGAATCGCTTCCCGACGGTTCAGCGGGTTCATCTGATAGGTTTTACGATCGCCCTTCAGCGCCGTACCGGCCGCTTCGCGGAACGGGCCGTAGAAGGAGGAGGCAAATTTGGTGGAGTAAGACATGATGGCGGTGTCGGTAAAGCCCGCCGCGTCCAGCGCCTGACGGATCGCCTGAACCTGTCCGTCCATTGCGGCAGAGGGCGCGATGAAGTCCGCACCTGCAGCGGCAGCCACGACCGCCTGTTTGCCGAGGTTCAGCAGGGTGGCATCGTTATCGACACCGTGATCGCACAGCACGCCGCAGTGGCCGTGAGAGGTATATTCGCAGAAGCAGGTGTCTGACATAACCACCATTTCCGGCACGGTCTCTTTGCAGATGCGCGACATGCGGGCAACGAGGCCATCTTCTTTCCACGCGTCGCTGCCGGTGGCATCGGTATGGTGAGAGATGCCGAAGGTCATCACCGAGCGGATCCCCGCGTTGGCGATGCGTTCAATCTCACGCGCCAGATATTTCTCCGGAATGCGCATTACGCCCGGCATGGCTTCGATGGCTTTGTAGTCATCGATCTCTTCTTCGACAAAAATCGGCAACACCAGATCGTTTAAGGTCAGGGTTGTCTCTTCAAACATAGCGCGCAGTGCAGGTGACTTGCGCAGGCGGCGGGGACGTGCAATTAAATCGGTCATGGTATGCCTGATGTTTGTGGAACAAAGAAGGCTAGTATACCTCAAAGTGAAGACAGGTGTTTTGGTAAAAGTGGGCATTTTATTTTTGTAAAATGTGATGGGTCTGACTTTCTGGCATCAATATATAATGCAGGGCAGTATAACGCCGAAATGGAGATGAGTTATTCATATTGTTTTTATATTAAATAGAAAACATCATTGAAAATGATTCATTATTTATTTTTATATGTGTCTTATTGTTGTGTCTGTATTTTAATGCTTTGTTTTTATAATATTTATCTGTAGTGACAGATGCTTTCTCGGTTTTGATGTGTTATTAGTCTGGATACGGACTTAATGGAAACATTCATTGAACCTTTTCGAAATGAAAATGCATAATTCCCTCCGCAATTAAACATTGCAAAATCATTGATGGACAAACTTGCTTACGTCCCTGAGGAGGGATGACCCAATGCAAACATGGAAAAAGAAACTCGTTGTATCTCAACTTGCATTAGCCTGCACCCTGGCTATCGCTTCTCAGGCAAATGCGAAGGATATTTCCGGTACGACATATAATACATTCGGATACGATAATACCGCTTCCACTCCCTGGTATTATGGCTATGCCGACTGGGATTACTCAGGCGCTACCCATGACGGTGATATTTATCCGGTGATTAATAAAAGCACCGTGAATGGTGTTATTTCAACATACTATCTGGATGATGGCATCAATGGTCGGGCGAATGCATTAAGCATTTCCAACAGTACCATTAATGGCATGATTACCTCTAAGTGTATGACCCCCTCGTGTGCTGACGGCGTGGATACCGATGGCACCAACCATTCTCAATACGATCGTTTTAGCCTGACCGTAGATAATTCCACCATTAACGATACCTATGAGCATTATGCGTATGATGTCGTGAATGGGGAAAATACGGAAAGACACTATCTGGATACGTATAATCTGGGTAATGCGATCACCCTGGATGTGGAGTCCGATATTGTTATCCAGAACAATTCCCACATTGCCGGTATTACCCTGACGCAGGGTTATCAGGAGCCGGATAATACCCCTTACGACGGTGTGGAAGGCGTAGCCAACAGCAGCAAAGTATTTACCGACACGCTGGTGGTGAAAGACTCCGTTCTGACCTCAGGCGCGTACCGCGATCTGGGGACCAGCGGGTTCTACGGTCAAACCGCGAAGCCGAGCGACTACGGTGAAACGAATGCCACGGCAGCAGATGATGCGGCGCTGATCGTTGCCGCTAGCGCGTCTGATAACGCAATGCAGACCACTGCCACGTTCGATCATTCCACCGTTACTGGTGATATTCTGTTCTCCAGCACCTTCGACAACAACTTCTATCCGAACGGCGATCCGGCAACGGATACGAGTGCAGACGGTGTCTATAACCCAACCACCAACGGCTGGGATGGCACCGATAAGCTGGATGTCACCCTGACCAACGGCAGCAAATGGGTCGGTGCAGCACAGTCCAGCGTCGAGGCTATCGGCCCAGCGCAGATGTATGGCCTGGGCTACAGTAACGTAGACTGGAGTAGCTTATCCCCTAACAGCATTTGGCCGGATTCCATTTATGACAGCAACGGACACGTTGCGGGTGAAGCTGTGTATCAGAGCGGGCTGTTTAACATCGCGCTGGATAACGGCTCTGAGTGGGATACCCGCAAGCTTTCTAATATCGACACGCTGACGGTAAACAACCAGTCTCAGGTTAACGTTGAAGACTCTGATCTGCTGGCGGACTCCATCACCCTGACCAATGCTTCATCAATGAATATTGGAGACAGCGGTGCTGTGGCGACCGACCATCTGTATCTGGACAGCTATAGCCGTGCGGCACTGACGGAAGAAACGGCCCAACTGTATGCCAACACCATCACCGTGGATAACGGTGCTGAGCTGGCGCTGGGGCTGGGTCAGGTTGATACGCATAATATGGAACTGACCGATGGCGGGGTGCTGAACGTTGCCAGTCGTGATTACGTCCTGAACAGCGATCTGAACAACGCACGCTATATCACTAACGATAAGTACAATGCCGATTACGACTACGGTGTTGTGGCGATTAACTCTAATGGCCATCTGTCAGTAAACGGTGACGTTGCAGGTAACTACCAGGTGCGCATCGACGATGCGACCGGTGCCGGTTCCGTTGCCGATTACAAAAACAAAGAGATTATTCGCGTCTATGACAATAACGCGGATACCACAGCCAGCTTCACTGCCGCAAACAAAGCCGATTTAGGTGCTTACACCTATCAGGCGCAGCAGCAGGGTGACGCCGTTGTACTCCAGCAGAAAGAGCTGACCGACTCTGCCAACATGGCGCTGAGCATCCCATCTGCCAATACCAATATCTGGAATCTGCAGCAGGATACCGTCGGCACGCGTCTGACCAACAGCCGTCACGGCCTGACGGATAACGGCGGGGCGTGGGTGAGCTACTTCGGTGGCAACTTCGACGGTGACAATAGCGTTATCAGCTACGATCAGGATGTGAGTGGTATTATGGTGGGTCTGGACACCCAGATTGACGGTAATAACGCGAAGTGGATCGTCGGTGGTGCGGCAGGTTTCGCGAAGGGTGATACCAGCGATCGTACCGGTCAGGTCGATCAGGATAGCCAGACTGCGATGATCTATGCGTCAGCGAAGTTCATGAACGATCTGTTCCTCGACAGCTCCCTGAGCTACACCCGCTTCAACAGCGATCTCTCTGCCAACATGAGCAACGGTGAGTACGTTGACGGCAATACCACGAATGATGCTGTTGGTTTTGGGCTGAAGCTGGGCTATGACTGGAAACCAAACCTCTCTGGCTACGTTACGCCATATGCAGCCGTCTCTGGCCTGTTCCAGTCTGGCGATGATTATCGTCTTAGCAATGACATGCGCGTAGATGGACAATCATACGATAGCCTGCGTTATGAACTCGGTGTTGATACGGGGTACACCTTCAACTACGGCGGCGAACAGGCTCTGACGCCTTACTTCAAACTGGCCTACGTCTATGACGATGCCGATAACAATGCCGATATTAACGGTGACAGCATTGATAACGGCGTGAAAGGCTCCGCTGTGCGGGTAGGGCTGGGCACCCAGTTTAGCTTCACGAAGAACTTCAGTGCGTACACCGATGCCACTTATCTGGGCGGCGGCGACGTTGATCAGAACTGGGGCGCAAATCTGGGCGTGAAATATACCTGGTAATGAATAAAAGCGGGGGAGTGGTTATCTCCCCCGCTTTTTATAGAAGCAATAAAAATAATATTGGACCGACAAATACGGATGACTTGAGGTCTGCATGAACGTTAATGCGAAACCGCTTTCTGAATTACGCCGGCTCGAACAGTATTTAACAGCGGCCAGTACCCCTTTTACATGTGCGCCCCAGCAATTAATTACGTCAGGCGAATGGAATGAGCCTTGTACGATCGTATTACAAACCGGCGTTATTGAGGTTTATCGAACTTCTGATGAATTGCTGGTGGGGATTGCGACTGCCCCTTTTATATTCGGGCTGTCTACTGTGGTGATTAATCACTCTCACGAATACAGGGTGATTGCTAAAACGGCCTGTACCGGTTTTTATTTGCCCACGGAAACCACCCGTCAACTCATCCAGCAGTATTCACTCTGGAAAGAGGCCTTCTGCTGGTTATCCTGGATAACTTACATTCTCGAGAAACGCGATAAGCAGCTGGTGGGAAATAATTCCTATCACCAGATCCGCTCGATGCTGCTGAATATGGCGGAATGGGATGAAACGCTGCGTTCAAAAATCGGTGTGATGAATCATATTCAACAGAGCACACGAATTTCACGCTCCGTTGTTGCCGAGGTGCTTGCCGCCCTGAGGCAGGGAAACTATATCAACATGAGCCGGGGCAAGCTGGTCAGCATCAACCGCTTGCCCACGGAATATTAAAATTAGTTAGACGCGGTGAGAACCTGGGCTTTATTGGCGCTCAGTTCAGCCACTAAGTTATTAATCCCGTCACTCATATTGACGAAACGCGTATGCGGGGAGCGGGTGACCACCACAAATGCGCCCACGTTTGACTGCGGGATCATGGCCATATAGGTGATGAATCCGCCGCCGCCGCCGGTTTTCTGAATAATACCCGGACGGCCATTTTTCGGAGCCATATAGACCCAGCCCATACCGAGCGCGTCGGCTTTACCCGGCACGTCCATCCCGATGACGCGTTGCAGCTGAGTGCGCTGATAAATCAGGGTCTGCATGCGATCGGCCTGGCTGCTGCGTGCGTAGAAATCTGAGGAAAGGAACTGTTGCATCCAGCGCATCATGTCGCCAGGCGTGGAATAGACCCCGCCGCTGCCCACGGCCGCCAGCGTATTATTACAGGGGCTAGCGCCTTTCTCCGCCACCATCAGGCGACGACACTGATCCGGAGACGGGGTAAAGGTGGTGTCTTTCATACCCAGCGGACGGGTTATCTGCTCTTCAAAAAGCTGCGTGTAGGGTTTACCAGCCGCCGTTGAAAGGGCGTCCGCCAGCAGGTCAAAGGCCAGGTTTGAATAAGAGGCCTGCGAACCCGGCGCCGCCTTCAGCGTGGCGGTGCTCAGGTAGCTCCAGCGCTGGTCGCGCGTTGGCCAGACAAATACGTCACGGTGCGCCGCCCCGCCTGGCTGCTCACGCGGCAGGGCGCTGGTGTGGGTGGCAAGGTTCACAAGCCGAATCGGCGTACCCTGATAGGTTGGAACCCGGGCGCCTGGAGGCGCGTATTTGCTGAGCGGGTCGTCGAGTTTTACCACGCCCTGATCGAGCAATTTCACCAGCATTTCGCTGGTCATCAGCTTGGTTAAGGACGCGATGCGGATAACGGAATCCAGCTGCGGGTGAACGTTATTTCCTGGGCGCGTCTCGCCAAAGCTGCGGAATACACGCTGGTTGCCGTCGATGACGACCATCGCCATCCCGGTCGCGCCGCTGCCGTAATAGATAAGGTTCGCGTAGCGATCGGCAATATCTGAAGCTAAAACGGGCGCCGTCAGCGGTTGGGCTGCCTGGGCGGTAGAAAAGCTCACCGCACACAGCGCGGCAAAAGAGAGCAGACAACGTTTCAACGAAAAGCATCCATGAAGTGAATGAAGAAAGTAATGGGTATTTATACTACTAATCGGTACCGCGCAATGCCCCGAATTGCATAACGATAGCGAGAAAAACGTAACCATGGGTAAATATGAACAATTTACTTACGAGCCATCTCCCATTTTGTGACATCGGGCTTATGATAGGCACCAGTGTCACTCAATCTTACGGAGAACGGTATGTCTGAGAAGCGTGTGGTTATGGTTGTCGATATGCAGAACGGGGTATTTGAAACCCCTCGTCATCAGCGCGAAAAATGTGTCTCTCTGATCAACCAGCTTACGCAGGCAGCCGACAAGGTCATTTTTATTCAGCATACCGAGGCAGGGGGCCTGGAAGAGGGAAGTGAAGGGTTTGCGCTACTGCCTGAACTCCATCAGCCAGCTGACGCGCTATATGTGACCAAAACCGCCTGTGATGCCTTCTATAACACCGTGCTTGAGGCGCTGCTGCGTGAGCAGGGCATTCGCGAGTTTGTCATCTGCGGCTGCGCCACCGATTACTGCGTCGATGCGACGATCAAGAACGGCGTTAGCCGGGGTTATCACATCACCGTGGCGGAAGATGCCCATACTACCGCCAATCGCCCGGCGGCAGATGCGCAGATCCTGATTAACCACCACAACGACGTCTGGCGTAACTTCATCGCGCCGGCGAATCCTCTCGCGGTGAAACGCACCGAAACAATTCTCGAAAACTGGAAAGCGAACTAATAATCAACCCTCGGGTCTGACCTTTTTGCCTGAGTCGGGAGGCTGGCTCGGGCAGGTTTTTCGTGTGGTAACGTGTTGTGCACAGCAACAGCCATAACAACAAGAAGGAAGCATTATGTTTAAGTCTTTTTTCCCAAAGCCGGGGCCTTTTTTCCTGTCGGCATTTATTTGGGCACTCATCGCTGTCATTTTCTGGCAGGCGGGCGGCGGCGCATGGCTGACGCGCATCACGGGAGCAACGGGCGAGGTGCCGATTAGCGCGGCGCGCTTCTGGTCGCTCAGCTATCTGCTGTTTTACGCCTACTACACGGTGTGCGTAGGGCTGTTTGCCCTGTTCTGGTTTATGTATTCTCCGCACCGCTGGCAGTACTGGTCTATCCTCGGCACATCGCTAATTATCTTTGTCACCTGGTTTCTTGTCGAAGTGGGCGTGGCGGTTAACGCCTGGTATGCGCCGTTCTACGATCTGATCCAGACCGCGCTGAGCTCGCCGCATAAGGTGACCATCAACCAGTTCTATCATGAAGTCGGCGTCTTCCTCGGTATCGCCCTTATTGCGGTGATCATCGGCGTGATGAACAACTTCTTCGTCAGCCACTACGTTTTCCGCTGGCGTACCGCGATGAACGAACATTATATGGCGCACTGGCAGCACCTGCGCCATATCGAAGGTGCCGCACAGCGTGTGCAGGAAGACACCATGCGTTTTGCCTCCACCCTTGAAGACATGGGCGTCAGCTTTATCAACGCCATCATGACGCTAATCGCCTTCCTGCCGGTGCTGGTGACGCTCTCGGCGCACGTGCCGGATCTGCCGATTGTCGGCCATATTCCTTATGGTCTGGTGATTGCCGCGATCGTCTGGTCGCTGATGGGCACGGGCCTGCTGGCGGTGGTGGGGATCAAACTGCCGGGCCTGGAGTTTAAAAATCAACGCGTGGAAGCCGCTTACCGTAAAGAACTGGTTTACGGCGAAGATGACGCCAACCGCGCCTCGCCGCCAACCGTCCGCGAGCTGTTTGGCGCCGTGCGTCGTAACTACTTCCGACTCTACTTCCACTATATGTATTTCAACATTGCCCGTATTTTGTATCTGCAGGTGGATAACGTTTTCGGTTTGTTCCTGCTGTTCCCGTCGATTGTTGCGGGTACGATTACGCTCGGTCTGATGACGCAGATCACCAACGTTTTCGGTCAGGTTCGCGGGTCGTTCCAGTACCTGATCAGCTCCTGGACCACCCTGGTAGAACTGATGTCCATCTACAAACGTCTGCGCAGTTTTGAACGTGAGCTGGACGATCGTGACCTGCAGGAAGTCACCAACACATTTAGCTAATACAGGAAGTTGCTATGTCTTTTGCCGTACCGCGCGCGTTACCGTTGTCCTTGCTGGCCGCTCTTGTGCTGGCAGGCTGTGCCGAAAAAGGGGCCGCTCCGCTCAAAAAGGGGGAGAAGCCCGTCGATGTGGCGAGCGTTGTGCGGCAGAAAATGCCCGCCAGCGTGAAGGATCGCAACGCGTGGGCAGATGCGCTGGCAAAAACCTTTGAAAGCCAAAAGATCGCGCCGACCGAGGAGAATATCTGCTCGGTGCTGGCGGTGGCGCAGCAGGAGTCGATGTATCAGTCAGACCCGGTGGTGCCGGGCCTGAACAAAATTGCCTGGAAAGAGATCGACCGCCGCGCGGAATCCATGCATATCCCGGTTTTCCTCGTGCATACCGCGCTTAAAATCACCTCGCCGAACGGCAAAAGCTACAGCGAACGGCTGGACGCGGTGAAAACCGAAAAACAGCTCAGCGCCATCTTTGATGATTTCATCAGTATGGTCCCGATGGGGCAGAAGCTGTTTGGCTCGCTGAATCCGGTACACACCGGTGGCCCGATGCAGGTGAGCATTGCGTTCGCGGAGAAGCATACCGACGGCTACCCGTGGAAAATCGACGGTACGGTACGTCAGGAGGTCTTCTCCCTGCGCGGTGGGCTGTGGTTCGGCACGTATCATCTGCTGAACTATCCGGCGAACTATGATGAGCCGCTGTACCGCTTTGCCGACTTTAACGCGGGCTGGTACGCCAGCCGTAATGCGGCATTCCAGAGTGCGGTCAGCCGCGCAAGCGGCGTCAAGCTCGCGCTGGACGGCGATCTCATCGCTTACGGCAGCAGCGAGGCGGGAAGCACCGAGCTGGCAGTACGGAAATTATCGACAACGCTTGGCTTGAGCAACAGCGACATTCGCCGTCAGCTTGAGAAAGGCGACAGCCTGGCCTTTGAGAAAACGGATCTGTACAACAAGGTGTTTGCGCTTGCAGAGAAGAAGAGTGGGAAAGCGTTACCGAGGGCGATCCTGCCGGGGATCCAGCTGGAAAGCCCGAAGATCACGCGTAACCTGACCACCGCATGGTTCGCAAAACGCGTGGACGATCGTCGGGCGCGCTGTATGGGGCTTTAACGGCGACGGCGAAAGCGCAACACTAACGCCACAACGCCCAGAATCATGCATCCCGCGAGGAAGGGGATCAGGCCGAACAGGGTGCTGACGCCAAAGCCAATCTCAACTCGCGGGCGTCCGTTATCCTGCACCTGCATCAGGTGTTCATAAACGCCAGGGGCATGGACCAGCATATTGAGCAGCTGGGAACCGGCCCAGAAGCAGAACAGGACAAACAGGGCATAAGCGATATTACCCGCCGTGGAGGTTTTTGGTTTGCCGCCAAAAATCGGTTTCGACAATGTAAAGTCAGCCATGTTGACCTCCCGTGGTATCACTCTGTTTTAATACGCGTCTTACGGGGTGAGTTTGACAGGTCATCGCATTTGTCAATATCAGAATCGTGGTAATTTGCGCGCCGGAATCCTCCTGGATTGCCGATTTCTGCAGCACATCACAATTTCATCACTTAAGTGAAATTGCGTCGCGTTTCAGAATTTCCGTATCTGCCACAGACCTGGCCGTAAAACTGTGAGAGGATGGCTTTTTTCCTGCCGGAGTTGTTATGAAGCTCACGTCCAAACTACGCCGTGACTGGCACTATTACGCCTTTGCTATCGGGCTGATCTTTATTCTTAACGGTGTCGTGGGCCTGTTGGGGTTTGAAGCAAAAGGATGGCAAACCTATGCCGTCGGGCTGGTGACCTGGGTGATAAGTTTCTGGCTGGCGGGGTTGATTATCCGCCGTCGTCCTGAAGAGACGACAGCGGATGAGGCGAAGAGCGCCGATTAACCGTTTACGGAACTTTTAAGCGCGCTGTCGGCGGCGTGACGCTCCAGCGCCAGTTCGATCAGGCGGGTGATCAGTTCCGGGTAGCTCAGGCCGCTGGCCTGCCACAGTTTCGGATACATGCTGATGTTTGTGAACCCCGGCAGCGTGTTGATTTCATTGATCACCACTTCGTTTTCCGGCGTCAGGAACACATCCACGCGCGCCATGCCGCAGCAGCCGAGCGTCTGATAAGCGCGAATGGCGATCGCCCGGATCTTATCGTTAATCGCCGGATCGATATCCGCAGGAACGACAACCTGCGCGCCTTTGTCATCAATGTATTTGGTGTCGTACGAATAGAAGTCGCTGTTTAACACCACTTCGCCGCAGGTGCTCGCCTGTGGAAAATCGTTGCCCAGCACGGCGCACTCAATTTCATGGCCTTTGATGCCCTGCTCAACCACCACTTTATGGTCGAACTCAAACGCCAGACGGACGGCCTGCGTGAACTCTGCTTCGCTGGTGACTTTGCTGACGCCCACGGAGGAGCCCTGGTTTGCAGGCTTCACAAACAGCGGCAGACCCAGCTCTCCGCTAATTTGCGCGAAGCTGTGCTTGTCGCGGTTGGCGCGGGTGAGGGTCACGAATGGCGCAATATTCAGCCCGGCATCGCGCAGCAGGCGTTTGGTGACGTCTTTGTCCATGCACGCGGCAGAGCCGAGGACGTCCGAGCCGACGAACGGCAGGTTGGCCATGCGCAGCATTCCCTGCAGGGAACCATCTTCGCCCAGGGTGCCGTGAACGATAGGGAAGACAACGTCGATCTGGGCGAGAGCCTGTGCGTTGCCGGCGTCGATGAGCTGCCCCTTCACGACGCCGGGTACGGTGGCGACGCTCACTTCCGAAGGATTAAGGGCGATATGCGCCGGATCGTGAGCATTCAGCAGATACTGGCTGGCATCGTTAACGTGCCACTGCCCCTGTTTATCAATGCCCAGCAGCACCACGTCGAAACGGCTTTTATCGATCGCATCAACGATATTTTTGGCCGATTGCAATGACACTTCGTGCTCCGCTGATTTTCCCCCAAAGACAATACCTACGCGCTGCTTAGCCATCTCACTCTCTTCCAGTCTGACGAAAAGCCAATAACATACCACGATGCCCGGCGGGTTTCGCGGCCTTCTGCCATAATGTTTTGGGGAATGTTGAGGGGGGAGAGTGAAAGGAAAAACGCTGCTGACCGTATTCATCATTGTGGCCGTTGCAACGGTGGGTTACCGCTGGTTGCCGCCTTACTACAACCCTTTCATGCCGCTGACGCTTGACGACCCGCCGGGCCGAATCACCCAGTATAAGCTTCGGCGCTTAAGTCCCGAGGCGTGCGCAAGCCTGCTTTCGCAGGCCAACCAAAGGGATCTTATCCGCACCCAGCCGGTGGCCGACAGCGGCGGCGCGTGCCCGCTTAACAACGTCGTGCGCGTGCGTGACTTCGGCCCGGTCGGCCTGAACAGCAGTTTTCTTGCCAGCTGTCCGCTGGCGCTCAGCTCTGCGCTGTTTATCAGCCAGCAGGCCCGGCCGTTGACAAAACGCTATACGGGCAGCGATCTGGCGCGTATTGATCATCTCGGCAGCTTTGCCTGCCGCAATATTTACCACCGCCCTGATGCGCGACGCAGTGAGCATGCCACGGCGGAGGCGCTGGATATCGCCGCCTTTCGGCTGGCGAACGGGGAACGCGTCACGGTACTGAACGGCTGGAAGGCGGCAACAACGCAGCCATGGCTGAAGGCCATGCTGGCAGCAAGCTGCGGCTACTACGGAAACGGCCTGGGGCCGGAGTATAACGCGGCGCATGCCAACCATTTTCATCTGGGAATGCGCGGTTTCGGACTCTGTCGGTGAAGCATAATATTCCGCCAGAAAATGAATGAATTGTGACTTATTTCACAAATATGATGACTGGGAAGATAAAACACCAAAGTCAGTCTGGCCGCATCTCTGGTGCGACGTCAAAACGCGTAACTTGCTAATCTGTCGGCGAATTCGCCTAAAAATGAAGACTATTTCTTTATGGAATCCTGGAAAGTTAATCTCATCTCGGTCTGGTTCGGCTGCTTCTTTACCGGGCTGGCCATTAGCCAGATCCTGCCGTTCCTGCCGCTGTACGTCTCGCAGCTGGGGGTGACCTCGCATGAAGCGCTCTCCATGTGGTCCGGCCTGACGTTCAGCGTCACGTTTCTGGTCTCCGCCATTGTGTCACCGATGTGGGGCAGCCTGGCGGATCGGAAAGGCCGAAAACTGATGCTGCTGCGCGCCTCGCTCGGGATGGCGATTGCCATTCTGCTCCAGGCCTTCGCCACCAACGTCTGGCAGCTGTTTTTCCTGCGTGCGGTGATGGGGCTGACGTCCGGGTACATTCCAAACGCCATGGCGCTGGTCGCCTCTCAGGTGCCGCGCGAGCGTAGCGGCTGGGCGCTGAGTACGCTCTCCACGGCCCAGATAAGCGGCGTCATCGGCGGTCCGCTGCTGGGCGGTTTTCTGGCGGACCACGTCGGGCTGCGGGCGGTATTTATCATCACCGCGATCCTGCTGGTGGTTAGTTTTCTGGTCACGCTCTTTCTTATCAAAGAGGGCGGCCGCCCGGTTATCAGTAAATCTGAACGCCTGAGCGGCAAGGCCGTCTTCGCCTCGCTGCCCTATCCTGGACTGATGATCAGCCTGTTTGTGACCACTATGGTTATCCAGCTTTGTAACGGTTCGGTCGGTCCGATTCTGGCGCTGTTTATCAAGTCGATGGAGCCGGAAAGTACAAATATCGCTTTTCTGAGCGGCATGATTGCCGCCGTGCCGGGCGTATCCGCCCTGATTTCCGCGCCGCGTCTGGGAAAACTGGGTGACAGGATCGGCACGGCGCGCATCCTGATGGCGACGCTGATCTTTGCGGTCGTGCTCTTCTTCGCGATGTCGTTTGTCACCTCTCCGCTTCAGCTTGGCGTATTGCGATTCCTGCTCGGGTTTGCTGATGGTGCAATGTTGCCTGCGGTACAGACCCTGCTGGTTAAATATTCCAGCGACCAGGTGACGGGGCGTATTTTTGGATATAACCAGTCATTTATGTATCTGGGGAATGTTGCCGGTCCGCTTATAGGCGCATCCGTTTCCGCGATGGCCGGTTTTCGTTGGGTATTCGCCGCCACGGCGATTGTCGTTTTAATCAATATTATCCAGCTGGCTATTGCGCTGCGTCGCCGCAGACAAATGGCGGAAGCGAAATCGTCGAGATAATCGTTTCGTTGATGTATTATATATTCTTATGGTAGCCGCATTTTTATATAACAAAATGCGGCGCTTTTTTATAGGAGAACGTTTCGCTCACCGCGGCGGTCCTTTATTTCCATTCCTGCATCACTTTTGCATACCATAATAAATTTCTTCTCTTTGCATTATGGATTCAGAATGCTAACTTCAGACAAAACTGAAAAAGGAACTGGCACGATGAAAAATCTCATTGCTGAATTGCTGGTCAAGCTGGCACAAAAGGAAGAGGAGTCAAAAGAGCTGGTTGCTCAGGTCGAAGCGCTGGAAATTGTGGTCACCGCGCTGCTGCGACAAATGGCGAAAACCGAACAACAGGCGTTGATTGAGAGCGTGGAAGGCGCGCTGGACAGCGTCAGGCCTGAATCGCAGGTTCCGGTTGAGGATGCCGAGATGCTCCACCAGTACGTAAAGAAGCTGTTAAGGCATCCGCGCAGCTAAACCGTCACAGGACGTAACGACGTGTCATAGAATTGTCATGCAGGATGCCTATAGTCGCTCTGTTTTTATTTTTTATGTATTTGTACATGGAGAAAATAAATTGAAACAGAGCGCACTTTTCATCGCATTACTTCCCCTGTTAATTACCCCTGCCGTTTATGCCGATACTGCCCAAACCAGCGTGCTGGATAATCGCGCGGCAAAAGGGGATATCACCCAGCCTGGCGGCGCACGCCGTTTATCAGAAGATCAAACTGCCGCTATTCGCGCTTCGCTGAATGATAAGGCGGCGAAAAATATTATTCTGCTTATTGGCGATGGAATGGGGGATTCCGAAATCACGGCGGCGCGAAATTATGCCGAGGGTGCGGGCGGCTTTTTTAAAGGCATCGACGCATTACCGCTGACCGGACAATATACCCATTACGCGCTGGATAAAAAAACCGGTAAACCGGATTACGTCACGGACTCCGCGGCCTCTGCTACGGCGTGGTCCACCGGCGTGAAAACCTATAATGGCGCGCTGGGTGTGGATATTCACGAAAAAGATCACCAAACCCTTCTGGAGATGGCAAAAGCGGCGGGCCTGGCGACCGGCAACGTCTCCACCGCTGAACTTCAGGATGCAACGCCTGCGGCGCTGGTGGCGCACGTGACCTCGCGTAAATGCTACGGTCCGTCAGTGACCAGCGAAAAATGCCCGACGAACGCGCTGGAAAAAGGCGGCAAAGGCTCGATTACGGAACAGCTGCTGAACGCGCGTCCTGACGTGACCCTCGGCGGCGGCGCGAAAACCTTCGCAGAAACCGCAACGGCGGGCGAGTGGCAGGGCAAAACGCTGCGCGAGCAGGCGCAGGCCCGCGGCTATCAGCTGGTGAGTGATGCAAATTCGCTGGCAGCCATCACCGAGGCGAACCAGGACAAGCCGCTGCTGGGGCTATTCTCTGACGGCAACATGCCCGTGCGCTGGGAAGGACCAAAAGCCTCTTATCACGGCAATATCGATAAACCTGCCGTGACCTGTACGCCTAACCCGAAACGCACGGACAGCGTACCGACGCTGGCGGCGATGACCGATAAAGCCATCTCTCTGCTGAGCAAGAGCGAAAAAGGGTTCTTCCTGCAGGTTGAGGGCGCGTCGATCGATAAGCAGGATCATGCGGCGAATCCGTGCGGCCAGATTGGCGAAACCGTCGATCTGGACGAAGCGGTGCAGAAGGCGCTTGAGTTCGCGAAAAAAGACGGCAACACCCTGGTGATCGTCACCGCGGACCATGCCCATGCCAGCCAGATCATCCCGGCAGATACCAAAGCCCCGGGCCTGACGCAGGCGCTGAATACCAAAGATGGCGCCGTTATGGTGTTGAGCTACGGCAACTCTGAGGAAGAGTCCATGGAGCACACCGGCACCCAGCTGCGCATTGCGGCCTACGGCCCGCACGCGGCAAATGTGGTAGGCCTGACCGATCAAACGGATCTGTTCTACACCATGAAGGCGGCGCTGGGTCTTAAATGATAAAATCCCGGCGGAAATCACATCTGTCGGCTGGTTTTTTTCCTGTCACGAACCAGACTTACAGGGAATGTTCACAAAAGGATGGTGCAATGAAAACAACATTACTGGTTACTCTGCTCTCCGGCCTGTTCCTGGTCGCATCGGCGAACGCGGAAGAGAAAACGCTAACGCCGCAACAACAGCGTATGACCACCTGTAATCAACAGGCGACGTCGCAGAGTCTGAAGGGAGATGCCCGCAAGACCTACATGAGCGACTGCCTTAAAAATGGCGCCGCGAAGCCGGCTGAAAAAAGCCTGACGCCGCAGCAGCAAAAAATGCGCGAGTGTAATGCGAAAGCGACCGAGCAGTCCCTGAAGGGGGACGACCGCAGCAAGTTCATGAGCGCGTGCCTGAAGAAAAAAGTGTAGTTCAAACGGGTGAGCGGCTCCGGCGGCTCACCCGAAATTTCATACTTTCCCCGCAGACCCCCTCTCTATAATTTGGGAAAATGTTTCAGAATATTCCCAAAAATGATGAATGATGAAACGTATTACAACAAAAAGCGCATTCGGGAAGAGTGGAATCTAACCCTTTCTCAGGATGACCCTCACCGCGCCGGCATTCAGTTTGCCCGGCGAGTTCGGCTGGCGCGCGCCGTCGGGCTGGCGGCGATGTTTTTCCCCGTTGCGGGGATGCTGGTCACCCATTTTTTACCCGGTGGCTGGTGGCTTTTACTGGTGGGGTGGTCGTTCGTCTGGCCCCATTTTGCCTGGCAGCTGTCCTGCCGTGCCGCTTCACCTCATCAGCAGGAAATTTTCAATCTTAAAATCGATGCCATTATCGCCGGGCTCTGGATAGGCGTGATGGGGATGAATGCGTTACCCACCGCAGCGCTGGTGATGATGGTGGGGATGAATATGATGGGTTCCGGCGGCTGTCGTCTGTTTATCCCGGGGATCGCGTTGACGCTGCTCTCCGCGCTGGTGACCCTGCCACTCGTCGGGAAAGTGGCCGTCTTCAACCCCGACCTCGTGGAGTGGGGCTTAACGTTACCCGTGCTCGTGCTGTATCCCATGCTGTTTGCCTGGCTCAGCCACCGAACCGCCGTCAGGCTTGCGGAACATAAGCAGCGGCTGGAAATGATGAGCACCCGCGACGGGATGACCGGGGTCTTTAACCGTCGGCACTGGGAAATGCTGCTGCGAAATGAATTTGAGCATTGTCGGCGCGACCACAGCACCGCCACGATATTGCTGATTGATATCGACCACTTTAAAAACATCAACGACACCTGGGGGCACGACGTGGGCGACGAGGCGATCATCGCTATTACGCGTCAGCTCCAGCGGTCGGTACGGTCAGGCGATGCGATCGGTCGGTTTGGCGGGGATGAGTTTGCGGTGATCATGTCGCAGACCGCGGCGGAAAGCGCCATCGCCGTGATGTCGCGACTGCATGAGCGGCTGGAAAAACTGACGTTACCGTGCGCGCCAAAAGAAGCGCTGCGCATCAGCGTAGGCGTTGCGCCCTGGGGGCCGCAGTTTGGACATTATCGGGAGTGGCTAAAGGCGGCCGACGTGGCGCTGTACAGGGCGAAAAATGCCGGGCGCGGCCGCACCGAAGTGGCCGCCTGACGCCCGGTCAGAAATCAGGATTTACTCAGCTTCTCTGATTTTTCCATGCATTTTGCCATCGCTTCAATGACGGCCGAGCGGAATCCGCGCTCTTCCAGCACCCGCACCGCTTCAATGGTGGTACCGCCCGGGGAGCAGACCATATCTTTCAGTTCACCCGGGTGTTTGCCGGTTTCCAGCACCATTTTGGCGGAGCCCATGACGGCCTGCGCGGCGAACTTATACGCCTGCGCGCGCGGCATTCCGCCAAGCACGGCGGCGTCGGCCATCGCTTCTAAAAACATGAACACATAGGCAGGGGCTGAGCCACTCACGCCGACCACCGGATGGATCATCGATTCGGCAATCACTTCTGCTTCACCGAAGCAGCGGAAAATATTCAGCACGTCGGCCACTTCTTCTGTGGTCACCAGCGCGTTAGGCGTGACGGAGGTCATTCCGGCATTGACCAGCGAGGGGGTATTGGGCATGGCGCGGACGATTTTACGATCGTGACCCAGCGCGCGCGCCAGCTGATCGAGCGTGACGCCTGCGGCAATCGACACGACCAGCGTCTCTTTATTCAGGCTGGAGGTGATATCGCTCAGCACTTTGATCATGATGTTCGGCTTGACGGCGCCAAAGACGATATCGGCGACCTGGGCGACTTCCTGCGCGCTTTCGGCGGCGTTGATCCCATATTGATCGCGCAACTCGGCGACTTTGTCCGGTGACGGGGTATAGACCCAAATCTGACCCGGCAGCACCTGCCCGCTGGCGATCAGACCGCCCAGGATGGCTTTGCCCATGTTACCGCAGCCGATAAACCCGATTTTCTTGTCCATCACGATTCTCCGTCATTATGCGTTGTTTTCTCTGATTGATAGCTTAACAACGAAATGCAGGCGACAATAGTCGGCAGACTCATTATGGGGAGACAATATGGCGATTTGGGTTGATGCGGACGCGTGTCCGAACGTGATTAAAGAGATTTTATTTCGCGCCGCCGAGCGCGTTCAGATGCCGCTGACGCTGGTGGCGAACCAGAATATCCGCGTACCGCCTTCGCGGTTCATCCGCTCCTTGCGCGTGCCGGCCGGGTTCGACGTGGCGGATAACGAAATTGTTCGCCTGTGCAGCGTGGAGGATCTGGTGATCACGGCGGATATTCCGCTGGCTGCCGAAGTGCTGGAGAAAGGGGCGGCGGCGCTCAATCCGCGCGGGGAGCGTTACTCGCCTTCGACCATTCGGGAAAAGCTCACCATGCGCGATTTTATGGATACGATGCGGGCCAGCGGCGTGCAGACCGGTGGACCGGACAGCCTGTCCCAGCGCGATCGCCAGCAGTTCGCTGCCGAGCTGGATAAATGGCTGCTGGAAGTGAAGCGCCGCACAGCGTAATGATAATTATTGTCAATTTGTGGTACAGTGTGGCCTCCACAGGGTTGTCATCCCGTACCGCTTTGCAGTAAAGTAATCGCAACATCTTCTGCAATTATTTCTTTACACTCTTCAGCCATTCGGCATCAAGGGGAACACCTGGCATGACCCAACCCATCTTTTTAGTTGGCCCCCGCGGCTGTGGGAAAACCACCGTTGGCCTGGAGCTGGCACGCGTGTGTCATCGCCAGTTTGTTGATACCGACCACTGGCTGCAAACCGAGGCCGGAAAAACCATCGCCGAGATTGTTGAGCAAGAGGGATGGGAGAGCTTTCGCGCGCGCGAAACCGCCGCGCTGAAAGCGGTCACCACCCCGTCTGCCGTGATCGCGACCGGTGGCGGCATTGTTCTGGCTGAGTGTAATCGCCACTTTATGCGCGAAAAGGGGATTGTGATTTATCTCAGCGCGCCGGTGTCGGCTCTGGTAGGGCGGCTGGAAGCCTTTCCGGAAGAGGGGCAACGCCCCGCGCTGACCTCCAGGCCGCTCAGCGAAGAGGTGAGCGAAGTGCTGGCCGAACGCGATGCGCTATACCGCGAAGCGGCTCACCACGTGGTGGATGCGTCAGCTTCTCCCGAAGACGTTGTGATTCAGATTATTACCGCCCTGCGTTTGGCTTGTGCCAGCTAACCGGCGTCTATACTTATAGCTCAGACATAAAAAAAGGATGAGCTATGCCAACCAGACCTCCCTATCCGCGTGAAGCACGTATTGTTACCGTTGAAAAAGGCCAGACGGGTCATACCGTGACCTGGTATCAACTGCGTGCCGATCACCCCAAGCCGGACTCGCTGATCAGTGAACACGAGACTGAACAGGAAGCGCTGGATGCGAAACGGCGCTATGAAGATCCCGATAAAACCTGACCCTTTTCCTAAACGTTCCAGTATCGTGCCTGAATCACACTTTTTACTCATCGGGAAAGTTAAGCAGGAGTTAATATTTAGTTATTACAAGTAACTCCGGTATCGGCAGGCGATCTTTACATTTCGATGTCGGGATCACCTGCTACGCTTGGTGCTGTTTTGTTGAAAAAATGAACTGTGCAGCGTAGTGAGCCTGTACCTGTGTGCACGATATTGGAGTAATGGAAGGCGATCAAGATGAAGGCAACGTTGGCGATCCTCACCATTGGTGTGGTCCCTGTAAGCGAAGTGTTACCGCTCTTAACCGAGCATGTATCTGAACAACAGATAACGCATCTTAGCCTGCTGGGGAAGATGAGTCGGGAAGAGGTCATGGAAGACTACGCTGTCGAGGCGGGGGAGGATCCCCTGGCGACGTTATTAAGCGACGGTAAACTGGCGCACGTTTCGCGTCAGAAAATCGAGCGCTCGCTGCAGGGCGTAATAGAAGTGCTCGATAATCAAGGTTATGACGTTATTTTGCTGATGAGCACCGCGCCCATTAAGGGGCTTACGGCGCGTAATGCGATTTTGCTTGAGCCGATGCGGATCATTCCACCGCTGGTGGCCTCCATCGTGGATGGTCATCAGGTGGGGGTGATTGTGCCCATTGAGGAGCTCATGGATAACCAGGAAGCAAAATGGCACGTGCTGGAAAAAGTGCCCTTGTATGCGCTGGCAAATCCGTTCTGGGACAGTGAGGCAAAACTTATTGCTGCCGGGAAGGAACTGCTGGAAAGAGGAGCTGATGTCTTGATTCTGGACTGCCTCGGTTTCCATCAGCACCATCGTGATCTGCTGCAAAAAGCGCTGGATGTTCCCGTGCTGTTATCCAACGTTCTGATGGCTCGCCTGGCCTCGGAACTTCTCATGTAATGATTTTGCGTGACAGGTGATGAGCATGGCCCCTATAGTGAATTTTTATCTATAAATATAAGGGCCAGTTCATGCTTCAAAGTAACGAATACTTTTCCGGTAAAGTGAAATCCATTGGTTTTACCAGCAGCAGCACTGGCCGCGCCAGTGTCGGCGTTATGGCGGAAGGGGAATACACCTTTGGCACGGCGGAAGCTGAAGAAATGACGGTCGTCAGCGGTGCGCTGAACGTCTTACTGCCGGGTGAAACGGAATGGAAAGTTTACGCTGCCGGGCAAGTTTTCAACGTCCCTGGCCACAGCGAGTTTCATTTGCAGGTCGCTGAACCTACCTCTTATCTGTGCCGCTACCTGAAATAAAAAATAAGCCGGGTGGCGCGAACGCTTACCCGGCCTGCGTTTTGCCTGTTATCTTTGCGCTTCGCCGCCGAGACCTTCCACCAGATTCTGAATCAACGCGGCCAGCTCGCCGGTCATCAGGATGAAGTCCGCGTCAAAGCGCTGGGCGTAATCTTCCCTGTCGATATCTTCGTTCTGATCGCGCAGCTCGTCGCAGAACTTCAGACGCTTCACGGAGCCGTCGTCGCACATCACGAACTGAATGCGCTGCTGCCAGTCGAGCGCCAGTTTAGTGACCACTTTACCCGCTTCGATGTGGACGGCGATCTCGTCGCTCACCAGATCCTGCTTCTTCGCGCGGATCACGCCGCCATCTTCCAGCAGGGCTTTCAGCTCGGCTTCATCAAGGATCTGGAAACCCTGAGCCGCAGCGCCGCTGCGTACCCATTCGGTCAGCGTCAGCTCGATCGGCGTTTCCAGCGCCAGCGGAACGACCGGTAAAGATCCGATGCTTTTACGCAGCAGGGCCAGCGTATCTTCTGCTTTCTTGGCGCTGGCGCAGTCCACCATGATCAGCCCGTTGACGGTGTCGATCCACATCATGGTCTGGCTGAAGCGGCTGAAGGCGCGCGGCAGCAGGGAGTGCAGCACTTCGTCTTTCAGCGAATCTTTTTCGGTCTTTTTCAGCTTGCGGCCCTGTTCGGCTTCTAGCTTGAAAATTTTCGCTTCGAGCGCCTGCTTAACCACCGGCGTCGGCAGGATTTTCTCTTCTTTACGGGCGCAGACGATGATTTGACCCGTGCTGCTGGCGTGGGTCAGTGCATCGCTTTGTGAACCCATTGGCGGAACCCAGCCGGTTTTCGCCATATCCTGGCTACCGCAAGGGGAAAAGGTATAAGCGGCTAACTGTTTTTCCATCTCTTCTGCACGCAGCGAAACGTCGCGGCTGAGACGGTAAACCATCAAATTTTTGAACCACAGCATGATAATTTCCACGGCCTTGTCGTTAAATCAGCGGGCATGATAACGAATTGTCGCATCGCTTGCATTGCTAATCGGGAAGCGTGCTTCTACTCTGTTGATAATCAAAATAATGAGGAGAGTCTTGTGCGTATTGGGATCGATTTGGGCGGCACCAAAACAGAAGTCATCGCGCTGAGCGAGCAGGGGGAGCAGCTGTTTCGCCATCGTCTGCCGACGCCGCGCGATGATTATCACCAGACTATCGAGACGATTGCCAGCCTGGTTGAGATGGCAGAGCAGGCGACAGGGCAAACCGGCAGCGTCGGGATGGGGATCCCGGGGTCGATCTCGCCTTATACCGGGGTGGTTAAAAATGCCAACTCCACCTGGCTCAACGGTCAGCCGTTTGATAAAGATTTGAGCCAACGTCTGAACCGGGAAGTGCGTCTGGCCAACGACGCTAACTGTCTGGCGGTCTCTGAGGCCATCGACGGCGCGGCGGCTGGTGCCCAGACCGTGTTTGCCGTGATCGTCGGTACCGGCTGCGGCGCGGGCGTGGCGTTCGGCGGGCGCGCCCATATCGGCGGTAACGGCACCGCGGGCGAGTGGGGACATAACCCGCTGCCGTGGATGGATGAAGACGAGCTTAAATACCGCGCTGAGGTGCCGTGCTACTGCGGAAAGCAGGGCTGTATTGAGACGTTTATCTCCGGCACCGGTTTTGCGACCGACTACCACCGCTTAAGCGGCCAGCCGCTTAAGGGCAACGAAATCATGCGTCTGGTCGAAGAACAGGATCCGGTCGCCGAGCTGGCCCTTAGCCGCTACGAAATGCGGCTGGCGAAATCCCTGGCGCACGTGGTGAATATTCTCGATCCGGACGTGATTGTGCTCGGCGGCGGCATGAGCAACGTCGACCGGCTGTACGCCACGGTACCGAATCTGGTGAAACAGTGGGTGTTTGGCGGCGAGTGTGAAACCCCGATCCGCAAAGCTGTCCACGGTGACTCCAGCGGCGTGCGCGGCGCGGCGTGGCTGTGGCCGGAATAAAAGCAAATAATGTTTATTCCCTCTCCCTGTGGGAGAGGGCCTGGGTGGGGCAAGGTAAAAGCAAAACAGCAACGCAAGTTGCTGTTTTTGGTGTTTTTACCCTCTCCCTGTGGGAGAGGGCTAGGGTGAGGGCATCAGACCGCACCGACCTACCATTCAGCCCACCGCAAATTCCTTATCCAGCCTGCTATAACCCAGCCCGTTAATTTTCTTCACCTTGATCTGCACCGGAATGCGCTCTTTCATTGCCTCTACGTGGCTGATCACGCCGATGGTTTTCCCGGTGGCGTTCAGCGCGTCGAGCGCATCCAGCGCGGTATCCAGCGTTTCACTGTCGAGCGTGCCGAACCCCTCATCCAGGAACAGGGAATCGATCCGCGTCTTATGGCTCACCAGATCGGAAAGGGCCAGCGCCAGCGCCAGGCTGACCAGGAAGCTCTCGCCGCCCGAGAGCGTGCGGGTATCGCGAACCGCATCCGCCTGCCAGGTATCGACCACTTCCAGCTCCAGCGCGTCGCTGGCCTTGCGCTGCAGCAGATAGCGGCCGTGCAGACGGTTAAGCTGCTGGTTAGCAAGCCAGACGAGATTATCCAGCGTCAGCCCCTGCGCGAACTTGCGGAACTTGTCGCCGGTGCTGGAGCCGATCAGCGCGTTCAGATAACCCCAGTCATCCGCCTGGCGCGCGGCCTCTTCAATTTGCTGCATCAACGCCAGCTGGTGCTGACGGTTATCGCTGTCCTGCTTAAGCTGCTGGCGGATCTCGCCCTGATGCGTGGTGTTCTCGCGAAGCCTTTCCGCCAGCTGCTGCAGCTGGCTTTGCAGCGTGGGGGCATCGGCGTTGAGCCCTTCCGGCCGCAGCGCCAGATGAGCCTGCAGCTGCTGGTTAGCCTGGCCGGAAAGGGCCGCGGCCTGCTGTATCTGGCTTTCCAGCGACTGCTTCAGCTGTTCGAGGTGGCGAATAGCGTCGTCATCCAGCAGCGCGGCAAGGAACGCGTCCCGATCGGCAAAGCAGCTCGCTGCGAGCGCCGTGGTGAACTGCGTCTGCGACTGCTGCAGGCGCTCTTGCTCCAGCTTTTCCTGCTGCTGCTGCGCGCTGAGCTGGCTTTGTAGCGACACGCATTCATCGTGAACGTCGCGCCAGCCGTCAGGAATGGCCGGTTCGGCCTCTTCGCTTTTCGTTTCCGGAAGCGTGTCGAGCAGCGGCTTCAGCGCGTTTATGCGTTCCAGAAGCACGCCGTGCTGCGTTTGTTTCTCCTGCCACTGCGCGAATTCCGCTTCGCGGGCGTGCAGCCAGGCGGCTTCATTGCCGTCTTCAGGTACGTTAAGCGATAGCGAGAGCAGGGTGTTTTCCAGCGCCTGGCGCGCGGCCGTCAGCTGCTGCTGATACTGTCGCTCCAGCACTTCCTGCTCGTTTAGCTGGTTTTGCAGGGTCAGACGCTGGCTCAACTGATAAAGCTGGCGCTCGTACTGTTCCTGCTCGTTCATCCATGGCGTGATATCTTCCTGAATATTCAACGCTATGTTCAGGGAAGCGCAGACCTCCATCCACTCTTTAGTGAGCGCTTGCTCTTCCTGAGAGAGAGTCTGCGCTTCGTCTGACTCGCGCTGGATCTGCTGCGTCAGGGCATTAACCTGTCCCAGCACCAGCAGGCCTTCCTCTTTAAGCGCGGCGACCTCTTTTTCCAGGGTATCGCGGCGGCGCTGGTTATCCGTCAGCTCAAGCGACTGGTATTGCGCAACGGCGGGGTGTTCGCTGGAGCCGCACAGCGGACAGGGTTTGCCGGCCTCAAGCCGGGAACGATAGCTTTCCAGGTCTTTAATCGTCGCTTCGCGTTCGCAGAGGGCTTTAAGATCCAGAAAGTGCTGGTGTTTCTCTTTGTACTGCTGGCGACGCAGCGTCAGCGTTTCATTGAGTTTGTTTTGATCGGCCTGGGCCTTCTGCACGCTTTCACCGCTCTGGCGCAGGCGCTTTTGCAGCGGCTGATAGCGGGCATGCAGCGACGTCAGCCGCTGGCGCAGCGTGCGTGACCGGGACTGCTGCTCCATGGCCGCGCTGACCTCATCCGCCGTCAGCGTCAGCGCATTTTCCGGCATCTCAGCCAGCCTGTTGCGTAATTCACCCATCCGCGCAGCAAGCGAGGCTAACTGCGTTTTGTCGCGGTTAAGCTGTGAGAACTGGGCACGCCAGCCGGCAATCTCCTGCCCCAGCAGGCGATAGCGCTCGTGCTCCACCAGCCACTGCGCCAGCGCCTTCAGTTCGGTCTGAAGCTGCTCATGATTACGCTGGGCGGTATGACGGATCCGCGCGCGCAGTGCGGTTTTGGCTTGTAAGCGAGTATTTACTTCAACAATTCGCTGCTGGGTTTGCGTCAGACGCGCGGTTTGCTCCTGCTGGTGCTCCCAAAGCGGTCGAAGCTGGGCGGCGGGCAGAGCAAGCTGGAGCTTTGCCAGCTCTGGCGCAGCGTTCGTCAGCGCCTGCTGCGCCTGCTGCTGCATCACAGTGACGCGCTGTTGCTCAAGCACGAGCTCATCATGGCGCGTAAGCCACTGAAAATCTTTCTGTTGGCTTTGCTGCTGAACCAGCAGGGTTTTCTCTTCGTCAGTAAGCGCCTGCAAACTTTGCTGCAACTGCTGCTGCTGTTCTTCGCTCAACAGCACGACGCCCGCCGCCTGCGCCTCGCATTTTTCAAGCACGCTGCGGGCGGCTTTGTGTTTTTCAAACACCATGGCGGAAATCTGTCCGTAGATCTCGGTGCCGGTCAGCTCTTCCAGCAGCTCGGCGCGATCGCTCGGCCTGGCATTAAGGAAGGCGGCAAACTGCCCCTGTGAGAGCAGCATCGAGCGGGTGAAGCGGCCATAGTCCAGCCCGGTGAGCGCGGCGGTTTGCTCCAGCTTATCCGTCACTTTGTCGGCCAGGATTTTGCCATCTTCGCAGCGCGCCAGCTCCACGCGCGGCGCCTGCAGGTTGCCGTCCGGCTGGTTGCGCGCGCGGTTCTGGCTCCAGAATGCGCGATAGGCGGTGCCTTTTACCTCGAACTCCACTTCCGCCAGGCACTCGGCGGTGTCGCGCGTCATCAGGTCGTTTTGCGCCTGAGAGACCTTCTGCAGTCGCGGCGTTTCGTGATAAAGCGCCAGACAGATGGCGTCGAGCAGGGTGGTTTTACCTGCCCCGGTCGCGCCGGTAATGGCAAACAGCCCGTTGCTGGCAAACGGCTCCGCGGTAAAGTCAATTTTCCACTCGCCCTTGAGGGAGTTGAGATTTTTCAGGCGCAGGCTCAAAATTTTCATGCGTTTTCTTCCTCATCATTGAGCGCATGCAGGGTATGGCTGAACAGTTCGCTGAGTCTTGCGCGCTTCGCGTCGTCAATTTCCTCCTGCGAGAGCCTGCGTTCAAACACCTCTTCAACCCGAAGCTCACTGAGCGTTTCACGTTGAGCGCTTAACAGAATTTTCTCGCGCTGCTCGCGGCTGCGGCGTACCAGTAAGACTTCGACGGGTAAATCTTCCGTCAGCGCCTGAATTTTACGCTGCATATCGTGCAGGTAGTCGTCGGTGGTGATTTCGATATCCAGCCAGACGGGCGGGTTAAGCGCTGTTCCGCGCCACTGCTCAAGCTGGGCGGTAATGGCGGCAAGATCGCCCTTCAGCACCGCCAGCGGCTGGGTGACCGGGACCTCCAGCGTCTCGACGGCGTGAAGTTTTCCGTCGGAAAAGCTCACCAGATGGACGGATTTGGCCTTGCCCGTTTCGTCAAAGCTGAGCGAAATTGGCGAGCCGCAGTAGCGGATGTGCTCGCTGCCGCCGACGATCTGCGCCCGGTGAATATGTCCGAGCGCAATGTAGTCGGCTGGCGGGAAGTTCTGCACCGGAAAGGCATCCAGCGTGCCGATATAGATGTCGCGTACGGCGTCACTTTTACTGGCTCCGACGGTGGTGAGATGGCCGGTCGCAATCACCGGAATCGGCTGGTCGCCGCGCAGGGCGCAGGCATCGACGTGCTGCTGGTGATAATAGTCGGTGATGGCCTGCAGGAGATGCTGCTGTTTTTCCGCGCCCGACAGCCCCGCCTGACTTTGCACGATGTCCCGCGGACGCAAAAAGGGAATGGGGCACAGCACCGCCCCCGGCGTGCCGTCGCGTTTTTTCAGGATCTGCGGGGCGTGCCCGGCGCTGGCGACGACGGTGGTATTGAGAAATGCCAGGATGTCACGAGATTCATTGAGCGTCGCGACGGAATCATGGTTGCCGGCGACAATCACCAGATGACAGCCGGTTTGCTGCAAATTCACCACGAAGCGGTTGTACAGTTCACGCGCATAGCTGGGGGGCGAGCCGGTATCAAAGATGTCACCCGCCACAATAATCGCGTCCACCTCGTGCGTCCGGGCCGTTTTCAGCAGCCAGTTCAGGAAGGCTTCATGTTCAGCCGCACGGCTTTTGCTGTAAAAATTTTGACCCAGATGCCAGTCCGAGGTGTGAAGTATGCGCATAGCTGATCCGTGGCAAAAAAGAGAAAGCAGGATTATAAACGTTCAGAGACGGGAAAATAACCGCTGTAATAAAACAACGGTTTGCCCGTTATCGTGGTACTGTTTTTCATAAATCTGTCATAAATCTGACGCATAATGGCGCCGAATTACAAACTTGTAACTTAAATAAGATAAGACAGGGCAAAGTATGGCGAGACGTATTCTGGTCGTAGAAGATGAAGCTCCAATTCGTGAAATGGTGTGCTTCGTGCTCGAGCAAAACGGCTTCCAGCCGGTTGAAGCGGAAGATTATGACAGCGCAGTGAACCAGCTGAATGAACCCTGGCCCGATCTGATTCTGCTGGACTGGATGTTGCCCGGCGGCTCCGGACTGCAGTTTATCAAACACCTGAAGCGTGAAGCGCTGACCCGCGACATCCCGGTTGTGATGCTCACGGCGCGCGGAGAAGAAGAGGATCGCGTGCGCGGCCTGGAGACCGGCGCGGACGATTACATTACTAAACCGTTCTCTCCAAAAGAGCTGGTTGCCCGCATTAAAGCCGTGATGCGCCGTATTTCGCCGATGGCGGTGGAAGAGGTGATTGAGATGCAGGGGCTGAGCCTTGACCCCACCTCACACCGCGTCATGACCGGTGAGAATCCCCTCGACATGGGGCCTACCGAATTTAAACTCCTGCACTTCTTTATGACCCACCCGGAACGCGTTTACAGCCGCGAGCAGTTGCTGAATAACGTCTGGGGAACTAACGTGTATGTCGAAGACCGGACGGTTGACGTACATATTCGCCGCCTGCGAAAAGCACTGGAACTGAGCGGCCACGATCGCATGGTGCAGACGGTCCGCGGCACGGGTTATCGTTTTTCTACCCGTTTCTGAACAATGACAGGAGTGTGACGCGTGCTGGAACGTCTGTCATGGAAAAGGCTCGTCTTTGAACTGATCTTATGCTGTATTCCGGCCTTCCTTCTGGGGGCCTTTCTTGGACACCTGCCGTGGTTTCTGCTGGCGTCGGTCACCGGGCTGCTGATCTGGCATTTCTGGAACCTGCTGCGCCTCTCCTGGTGGCTGTGGGTTGACCGAAGTATGACGCCGCCGCCGGGAAGCGGCAGCTGGGAGCCGCTGCTGTACGGTCTGCATCAGATGCAGATGCGTAATAAAAAGCGTCGCCGCGAGCTGGGAAGCCTGATTAAGCGTTTTCGCAGCGGTGCAGAGTCGCTGCCGGATGCCGTTATTCTGACGACCGAAGAAGGGACGATCTTCTGGTGTAACGGCCTTGCGCAACAGCTGCTGGGCCTGCGCTGGCCCGATGATAATGGTCAGAATATCCTCAACCTTCTGCGTTATCCCGAATTTACGCTGTATCTGAAAAAGCGTGATTTTACCCGCCCGCACAATCTGAAGCTCAATAATGGTCGCCATCTGGAAATCCGCGTGATGCCCTACAGCGATAAGCAGTGGCTGATGGTGGCGCGCGATGTCACCCAGATGCACCAGCTGGAAGGGGCGCGTCGCAACTTCTTCGCCAACGTCAGTCACGAACTGCGTACCCCGCTGACCGTGCTTCAGGGCTACCTCGAGATGATGCAGGAGCAAACGCTTGAAGGCGCGCCCCGTGAAAAAGCGCTGCACACCATGCGCGAGCAAACGCACCGGATGGAAGGGCTGGTGAAGCAGCTGCTGACGCTCTCGAAGATTGAAGCGGCGCCGTCGCTCGCGCTAAATGACACCATTGATGTCCCGATGATGCTGCGGGTCGTTGAGCGTGAAGCGCAGACGCTAAGCCATAAAAAGCATCACCTGACCTTTGAGGTCGACAATACGCTGAAGGTGCTGGGCAGCGAAGATGAACTGCGGAGCGCCATTTCCAACCTGGTTTATAACGCGGTGAATCATACGCCGGAGGGGACGAATATCGTGGTGCGCTGGCACCATGCCCCAACGGGGGCTGAGTTTAGCGTGGAAGACAACGGGCCGGGGATCGCGCCTGAGCATATTCCGCGTCTGACCGAGCGCTTTTACCGTGTGGATAAAGCGCGATCCCGGCAAACAGGCGGAAGCGGCCTGGGGCTGGCAATTGTGAAACACGCGGTGAATCACCATGAAAGCCGTCTCGATATTCAGAGTACGCTGGGTAAAGGAACCCGCTTCAGTTTCGTGATCCCGGAACGATTAATTGCCAAAAAGATCGCCTGACGGCAGGCGTGTCATTTTACCTTTCCACGGGTCAGCGTCTGCTGGCCCGTTTGCTTTGCAGTCAAGCGAAACGCGGATGAATTTTATACGGCTGACTGTTTTTTGTTCGCATGATTAGCCATGGGTTTTTCTTATAAATAGCGTATTGTTCTGACGTGTATTTTCATGCTGGCATATTGTTCTGGTTTTACGATCCCACCTTGCCTTTAAACGTTATAAGCGTTTAAATTGCGCCCCAGATACTGTCAGACCGACTGTATTTGCGTGGTAAATCGAAAAACTATTCTTCTCCACGCCAGGACGGGAGCATTTCCCGCTGAAATTGAGCAAGTTTTCGGCTGTATCATCCCGTCAGGGATATCGAAAATCTCAATGTTTTCAACACCACATCCACAGGCAGTAAGGTTTTATGACCCATCACTTAAAATCGCGTGACATCATCGCGCTGGGCTTTATGACATTTGCGCTGTTCGTTGGCGCAGGCAACATCATTTTCCCTCCAATGGTTGGCTTACAGGCGGGTGAACACGTCTGGACCGCCGCGTTTGGTTTCCTGATTACTGCCGTGGGTCTGCCGGTTCTGACCGTCGTCGCGCTGGCGAAAGTCGGCGGCGGTGTGGATAGCCTCAGCACCCCGATTGGCAAAGTGGCGGGCGTTCTGCTGGCAACCGTCTGCTATCTGGCCGTTGGCCCGCTGTTTGCGACCCCGCGTACGGCGACCGTGTCCTTCGAAGTGGGTATTGCTCCCCTGACAGGTGACGGTGCGATGCCGCTGTTTATCTACAGCCTGATCTACTTCGCAATCGTGATTCTGGTTTCCCTCTATCCGGGCAAGCTGCTGGATACCGTGGGTAACTTCCTGGCTCCGCTGAAAATTGTGGCGCTGATTGTTCTGGCGGTTGCGGCCATCGTCTGGCCAGCGGGCCCGATTAGCGACGCGATGGACGCCTATAAAAATGCCGCGTTCTCTAACGGCTTTGTGAACGGCTACCTGACGATGGATACGCTGGGCGCGATGGTGTTTGGTATCGTTATCGTTAACGCCGCGCGTTCCCGCGGTGTGACCGAAGCGCGTCTGCTGACCCGCTATACCATCTGGGCTGGCCTGATGGCCGGCGTGGGGCTGACGCTGCTGTATCTGGCGCTGTTCCGTCTGGGCTCCGACAGCGCAATGCTGGTTGAGCAGAACGCCAACGGTGCGGCTATCCTGCACGCCTACGTTCAGCACACCTTCGGCGGTGCTGGCAGTATGCTGCTGGCAGCGCTCATCTTCCTTGCCTGTCTGGTGACGGCGGTTGGCCTGACCTGCGCCTGCGCAGAGTTCTTTGCACAGTATCTGCCGCTCTCTTACCGCACCCTGGTGTTTATCCTCGGTATCTTCTCCATGGCGGTGTCCAACCTCGGTCTGAGCCACCTGATTCAGGTCTCTATTCCGGTGCTGACGGCTATTTACCCGCCGTGTATCGTGCTGGTGGTGCTGAGCTTTACTCGCCCGTGGTGGAACAACTCTTCACGAATTATTGCGCCAGCCATGTTTATCAGCCTGATTTTTGGTATCCTTGACGGGATTAAAGCATCAGCTTTCGCGCACATACTGCCGGCATGGACACAGCGTCTGCCGCTGTCCGAGCAGGGGCTGGCCTGGCTGATGCCTACCGTTGTTGCACTGGTTCTGGCGATTATCTGGGACCGTGCTGCAGGGCGTCAGGTCGCATCGAACGCTCATTAATCAACGGCAACAAACTGTTTAACCACGGGGCTTAAGGCCCCGTGGTTTTTTGTTTTTTTCGTGTTGAATGGCAAGATTTAAATGGAAAGCACTAACAAACTTAAACGTGGATTGAGCACGCGCCACATCCGCTTTATGGCGCTGGGCTCTGCTATCGGCACCGGTCTTTTTTATGGCTCGGCAGATGCCATCAAAATGGCCGGTCCCAGCGTTCTGCTGGCGTACATCATTGGCGGCGTGGCGGCGTATATCATCATGCGCGCCCTCGGCGAAATGTCGGTTCACAACCCGTCCGCCAGCTCCTTCTCCCGCTACGCGCAGGAAAACCTCGGCCCGCTGGCCGGGTTTATCACCGGCTGGACCTACTGCTTTGAAATCCTGATTGTGGCGATTGCCGACGTGACGGCGTTTGGCATCTATATGGGCGTCTGGTTCCCGGCGGTGCCGCACTGGATTTGGGTGCTGAGCGTGGTGCTGATCATTTGCGCCGTCAACCTGATGAGCGTGAAGGTGTTCGGCGAGCTCGAATTCTGGTTCTCCTTCTTCAAGGTCGCCACCATCATCATCATGATCGTGGCCGGTTTCGGCATCATCATCTGGGGAATCGGCAACGGCGGGCAGCCGACCGGTATTCACAACCTCTGGAGCAACGGTGGCTTCTTCAGTAACGGCTGGCTCGGAATGGTCATGTCGCTGCAGATGGTGATGTTCGCCTACGGCGGTATCGAGATTATCGGTATCACCGCCGGGGAAGCGAAAGACCCGGAGAAATCCATTCCGCGCGCCATCAACTCGGTGCCGATGCGTATTCTGGTGTTCTACGTGGGCACGCTGTTCGTGATCATGTCCATCTACCCGTGGAATCAGGTCGGCACCAACGGTAGCCCGTTTGTTCTGACCTTCCAGCATATGGGAATTGCCTTTGCGGCCAGCATTCTGAACTTTGTGGTGCTCACCGCGTCACTCTCCGCGATCAACAGTGACGTCTTTGGCGTGGGCCGTATGCTGCACGGCATGGCGGAGCAGGGCAGTGCGCCGAAGGTGTTCGCCAAAACCTCACGCCGCGGCACGCCGTGGGTAACCGTTGTGGTGATGACCGTAGCGCTGCTGTTCTCGGTTTACCTGAACTACATCATGCCGGAGAACGTCTTCCTGGTGATCGCATCGCTGGCGACCTTCGCGACGGTGTGGGTGTGGATTATGATCCTGCTGTCGCAGATTGCGTTCCGCCGTCGTCTGTCGCCGGATGAGGCGAAAGCGCTGAAGTTCAAAGTACCGGGCGGCGTTGCGACGACCGTCGTCGGGCTGATCTTCCTGGTGTTTATCATTGCCCTGATTGGCTACCATCCGGATACCCGCATTTCCCTGTACGTGGGCTGCGCGTGGATCGTCCTGCTGCTGGTGGGGTGGGTGTTTAAATGCCGCCGTGACCGTCAGCTGGCGGAAGCGCAGTAATATCCTTTTCCCCTCTCCCCTTGGGAGAGGGAATTTTGCCTCATCCTCCTTTCTCCTCCCCCAATAATCCCGAACGTGATGAGCTATCCTTAACCACCCTGTGGCAAGGTGACGTCAATTTCATCAGAGGGGATTCGTGATGTTAAACGCCTGGCACCTTCCGGTTGCCCCATTTGTTAAGCAAAACAAAGACAACCTTGTGATTACGCTCTGGCTGGCGGGGGAAAATCAGCCTGAACGCGTGACGCTCCGCGCCGAAATAGATAACGAAGAGACCGGCCTGAAAATGCACAAGCTGCGCAGCCAGCCGCAGCCGGGAATCACGGCGTGGCGGGCGAATATCGACCTGAATACTGGGCAGCCGCGCCGCCGTTACAGCTTTAAGCTTTTGTGGAATAACCGCCAGCTGTGGTTTACCCCGCAGGGGTTTAGCCGTTTCCCGCCCGCACGGCTGGAGCAGTTTGCGGTCGATTACCCGGATAACGGCCCGCAGTGGGTTAACGATCAGGTGTTTTACCAGATTTTCCCGGACCGTTTTGCGCGCAGCGAAAAGCGTACTGCGCAGCAGGATAAGGTTTATTACCACCACGCGGCGGGTCACGACGTCATTATGAAAGCGTGGAATGACCCGGTGACGGCGCAGGCTGGCGGCTCGACGTTTTACGGCGGCGATCTCGACGGCATCAGCGAAAAGCTGCCGTACCTGAAAAAGCTCGGCGTGACGGCGCTGTATCTCAACCCGGTGTTTAAAGCCCCGAGCGTGCACAAATACGATACCGAAGATTATCGCCACGTTGACGCGCAGTTTGGCGGTGACGAGGCGCTGCTGCGCCTGCGCAAGAACACCCAAAACGAAGGCATGCGCCTGATTCTGGACGGCGTGTTCAACCACAGCGGAGATTCCCACGCCTGGTTTGACCGCCATAATCAGTCGATGGGCGGGGCATGTCATAACCCGGACTCGCCGCAGCGCGACTGGTACAGCTTTAACGAAGAGGGCCGCGCGCTGGACTGGCTGGGTTACGCCAGCCTGCCGAAGCTGGATTTCCAGTCGCCAACGCTCGTGAATGAAATCTACGGCGGTGAAGACAGCATCGTCCGTCACTGGCTGAAGGCGCCGTGGAATATGGACGGCTGGCGCCTGGACGTGGTGCATATGCTCGGTGAAGCCGGCGGAGCGCGGAATAACCTTCAGCACGTCGCCGGGATTACGCGCTCGGCGAAAGCGGCCCAGCCGGAGGCGTTCGTTTTTGGCGAACACTTTGGCGACGCGCGCCAGTGGCTGCAGAACGATGCGGAAGATGCGGCGATGAACTATCGCGGCTTTACCTTCCCGCTGTGGGGATTCCTCGCTAACACCGACATCTCCTACGATCCGAATCATATCGACGCTGAAACCTGCATGGCGTGGATGGAGAACTATCGCGCCGGTCTGTCCCATCAGCAGCAGCTGCGGATGTTCAACCAGCTCGATAGTCACGATACCGCCCGCTTTAAATCCCTGCTCGGCAAGGATGTGGCGCGTCTGCCGCTGGCGGTGATCTGGCTCTTCACCTGGCCGGGCGTGCCGTGCATCTATTATGGAGACGAAGTGGGGCTGGACGGCAACAACGATCCGTTCTGCCGCAAAACCTTCCCGTGGGAGCCAGAGAAGCATGACAAGGTGCTGTTCAGCCTGTATCAGCGGCTGGCAAAGCTGCGTAAGCAGAGTCTCGCCCTGCGCTACGGCGGCTGCCAGGTGGTATACGCCCACGATAACGTGGTGGTGTTTGCTCGCGTCTATAACCAGCAGCGCGTGCTGGTGGCCGTTAACCGGGGCGAGGCCTGCGAAGTGGTGCTGGATGATTCACCGCTGCTGAAGGTGGCTGCGTGGAAGAGTAAAGAGGGTAAGGCGACGATACAGGACGGCGTGCTGGCGCTGCCTGCGGTATCTGCGACGATCTGGTTCGGCAGTTAAGACCTGCTAATGTTTCCACCTTTTAAGATGGCGCAAATGCAACTATTTGTGTCAATCTTAACGGATCGTTTACGGTGAAGGTGGAAACATGGACGAGCTTTACATCCTTGGCTGTTTGTTCCTGGTATTTGCGCTGGTGGTTGCGCCCGTGCTTGCGGTTATTGGCTTTAATCGAAGTACGGCGGCGCGACAGGAGATCGCCCGGCTACGCCAGCGCATTGAGGCGCTTGAGCAGCGCGGCGTACCTGAAAGCGCGCCGGAGCCCGTGCAGCCTACCGCGCCAGTGGCTGTGACCGCGCCGGTGGTTGAAGACGCTCCCGCGCCTGTCGACCCCTGGCGTTCCGATATTCCCGCAGCCGTGGCAGAACCCGCTCCGGCCCCGACGCCTGCGGCAAAACAGCCTTCTGCCTTGGGCGGCATCCTGACGTCGCTGGTGCGCTGGTTTATGCAGGGTAACCCGCTGGCGAAGCTTGGGATCCTGCTTCTCTTCCTCGGTCTTTCATTCCTGCTGCGCTATACCGTGGAACATTCCCTGTTCCCGCTTGAGCTGCGCCTCGTGGCAACGGCGCTGTTTGCCATCGTTCTGCTGGCGGTGGGGTGGCGGCTGCGGCATAAGCAGCGCGTCTATGCGCTGATCCTCCAGGGCGGGGCGACCGGCGTGCTCTACCTGACGGTGTTTGGCGCATTCCGGCTCTGGCAAATGCTGCCGATGACGCTGGCCTTTGCGCTGCTGGTGGTAATTTGCGCCGCGAGCGTTGGGCTGGCCGTGTTGCAGAAAGCGCTGAGCCTTGCCATGCTGGCGAGCCTCGGCGGGTATCTTGCGCCGCTGCTGTTGTCCACCGGGGGCGGCAGCTTTGTGGCGCTGTTCTCTTTCTATCTCCTGCTTTCCATCGGCATTCTCGCTATCAGCATCTGGCAGCACTGGCGCGAGCTGAACCTGCTCGGGCTGCTGTTTACGTTCGGCGTGGGCGGCCTGTGGGGGCTGAATGACTACCAGCCTGAAGACTATTGGGTCTGTCAGCTGTTCCTGATTGCCAATACGCTGATATTCGGCGTCCTGAGCGTGGCGCTGTCGCTGCGGGCGCAGGAGAAAGGGAAGCAAATTATTGACGGCGTGCTGCTGTTTGCCCCGCCGCTGATCGGTTTCGGGATGCAGTACGGCATGACCCGGCACTGGGAGTATGGCCCGGCCCTGAGCGCGCTGGGATACGGCGCATTTTATCTTACCCTCGCGTTCCTTGCGCTGCGGCGCTATCCCTCCATCGGACGACCGCTGGTCATGGCGGCGCTGGCAATCGGCGGCGGATTTGCCACGCTCGCCATTCCGCTGGCGCTGTCGGCGCGCTGGACGGCGATGGCCTGGGCGCTGGAAGGGCTGGGTATCCTCTGGCTGGGCGTACAGCAGCACCAGCGTCGCATGTGCTATAGCGGGACGGCGCTGCTGGTGCTGGCGCTCGGCAGCGCGCTGTGGGCGCAGACGAACGGCGTTACGTCCCTAAGCCTGCTGCTGATCTTCGCCATCCTCAGCCTTTGCTGGCTGGCTGCGGCCTGGCTGTGGCGGACTCTCTTTCTGCCGGTCAGCCGGGCGCTGCTGGCAGGCGGGCTGCTGTTCTGGCTCGTGGCGCTATTGGGCGCATCGCGGCTGGCACTGACGAAGGAATTACCCATTCTGGCGGGCGTGCTGGCGCTGACGGCGGCGTCGGTCTGGGGCTGGCGGCAGGTGGCTGCTCGTCTGGCGTGGCGGGAGCTGGATGCCAGCAAATGGCTGCTGTGGCCGGTTATGCTGCTGATGGTGGGTTATCAGCTCTGGCACCAGCAGATCGTTGCCGCCGGCTGGTCAAATCTCGCCTGGTGCGTAGCGCTTCCTGCCGCGCTGATGCTGCTTCGGCGCGACGGTGAAAGACTCCTGCCGCGCATCGCGATGGGGCTGCATTTGTCGCTGTTCTGGATGATTTTGCTGGCGCTGGCCGCGGAGCTTTACTGGTTTGCCCGGTCGCTGCCGTGGGGCATGGCGGCCTGGGGCAGCGGAGTAGCGATGGCAGCAGGCGGCGGGGTGATTATAGGGCTCTCTGCAGCCGTAAGGCGTCGCGGGTGGCCGTTCCGGGAGTGGCCTGCGCTCTTCGCCTGCCTGGCACCGATCCCCGTGGTTGTGGCGCTGCTGGTACTGCTGGTGGTGACCAATTTCCAGGACGGCGTGGTCTATCGCCAGACCTGGCTGCCGCTGATAAACCCGCTTGAGGAAGGCGCGGCGTTCGCATTGCTGGGGCTGGTGGTCTTTTATCGGGCGGTGGATCGCTATTACCCGGCGTGGCTCTCGCAGGCCCGCCCGTGGCCTGCCGTCGCGATGATGGCGTTTGGCTTCTGGTGGCTTAATGGTGCGCTGATGCGCGCCCTGGCCTGGTACGGCGACGTGGCCTGGAATATGGCATCGCTGTGGGATTCGCGGCTTATCCAGACCAGTTTTGCCCTGTTCTGGATGCTGAGCGCGCTGGTGGTCATGATCCATGCCACCCGTCGGGCTTCCCGGCAGGAGTGGCTCTGCGGTGCCGCGCTGCTGGGCGTGGTGATGGTTAAACTGATGCTGGTGGACAGCGCGGGCGGAGGCGGTTTGTCGCGCGCGGTGGCGTTTATCGGCGTGGCGATACTGGTTCTGATCGTGGGGTATTTCTCCCCGCTGCCGCCCAAAACAGGAGATGAAAAATGAAATGGATGAAAGCGGTAGCCTGTACCGCGCTGCTGGCGCTTTCCGGCCCGGCGTTCTGTGATGAGGGACAAACGGAATCGCCCCGGGACTATGCCTTTGGTCTTTCACTGGATACGTCTGTTCCTTCCCAGTGGTATCGGGTGATGCTGCCGCTCGCCGTCTATGAGCAAAGCACGTCTCCGGATCTGCATGATGTCCGCGTCTTTAACCAGTCGGGCGAGCCGGTTCCCTTCAGCCTGGTCAGCGCGACGCGTCCGCAGACGCCAGCGCAATCCACCGCGCTGCGCCTCTTCCCGCTGGACGCCTCGCCGCTAGCGGCTTCGCAAGGATCCGGTGATAGCGATAAGATCCTGCTCCGTTCCGGAAACGGCGTTGAGATTGTGCTGGAGGGGCAAAAAGCCGCCGCAGCCGGGCAACATTATCTGCTGACCCTGCCGGAGCGGGCGACGGGAGAGATCGCCATATCCCAGCTGCAGCTGCTCTGGAATACCCCTCAGACGCCGTGGCAGGGAACGGCGTCGGTCTATTACAGCGAGGATCTTAAGCACTGGTCTACCCTGCGCGAGGATATGCCATTGCTGGACGTCGTCAGCGGTCAGGATCGTCTTAAGCTCGATCGGATCGATACCGATACCGTTTTATCTCCCGATGCAAATCGTTATCTCATGGTGGTGCTGAACGCGCAGAGCCAGGGGCTAACCTTGACCGGCGTAAACGCAATCAGCGCACCTGCGCAGGCAGCCCCGGAAGCGGTCGACCTTGAGGGCGAAGTGGAGCAGCTATCGACAAGCGAAGCGCAGTGGCACTGGGCGCGCCCGCAGCCGCTGAGTGCTGTCAGCCTCTCACTGAATGGCGATGGCGTCCTTCCCGTGGAGATCGCGTGGCGGAGTACGGAAAAAGACGCATGGCACCCGCTTAAAAAAGAGGTTCTTTACCGTCTTGAGGGAAAAACGTCGCCACCGGTTTCGCTTAACGGGGGCCTGGTGCAGGCTGTGAAAATCACGACGCTGAATGCGCGTCTGCCAGAATATCTGCCGGGCGTCACGGGACATCGCGACCGCTATGACCTGGTGTTCAACGCGCAGGGGAAAGCGCCGTACGTGCTCGCCTGGGGCAACGGCGCCGCGAAGCCTGCCAGCGTGGAGCCCGGCATGCTGATCCCGGCCGACCTGCGCAAGACCTATGATATGGCGAACCTGCCGCAGGCCGACATTCTGGATGATGTCGCGTTAGGCGGCCAGGAGCGTCTGACCGCTACCTCTGCGGCTGAGCGGGAGAGCAGGATGAACACGCTTCTGGTATGGGGCGTGCTGATTGCGGGGGTGATTCTGCTGGCGGGCATGGCCTGGCGTATCTGGCGAGAGACGCAGCGTAAGGCATAAAAAAAGGCCCGCATAAGCGGGCCTTTTTCGTAAACCGTGCCGATTACAGGCTGGATACGTTCTCAGACAGGTATTTAGCCACGCCGTCTGGAGACGCGTTCATGCCTTCTTTACCTTTTTCCCACTGAGCCGGGCACACTTCGCCGTGCTCTTCGTGGAACTGCAGCGCGTCAACCATGCGCAGCATTTCGTCGATGTTACGACCCAGCGGCAGATCGTTCACAACCTGGTGACGAACGATGCCGTTTGCGTCGATCAGGAAGGAGCCACGCAGCGCAACGCCAGCGTCCGGATGTTCGATACCGTAAGCCTGCTGGATTTCGCGTTTGATGTCCGCAACCATTGCGTATTTCACCGCACCGATGCCGCCTTTGTCGACAGGGGTGTTACGCCATGCGTTGT
>Ga0308156_1000621_pt1 | contig 63573 bp, 65 predicted proteins | sample PhyAR2_FD_201041 | JGI IMG/M metagenome (GOLD analysis project Ga0308156, IMG submission 201041) | Phyllosphere microbial communities from UC Gill Tract Community Farm, Albany, California, United States - DLSL A.R2 | ecosystem: Host-associated > Plants > Phyllosphere > Unclassified | place: USA... | reverse complement strand
CAGGAGATACCCGATGAGCAAATTTTTGGACCGGTTTCGCTACTTCAAACAGAAGGGTGAAACTTTTGCCGATGGGCACGGCCAGGTTCTGGATACCAACCGGGACTGGGAAGACGGTTACCGCCAGCGCTGGCAGCATGACAAAGTCGTCCGTTCGACCCACGGCGTGAACTGTACTGGCTCATGCAGCTGGAAGATTTTCGTAAAAAACGGTCTGGTGACCTGGGAAATGCAGCAGACCGACTATCCGCGCACCCGCCCGGATATGCCAAACCACGAACCGCGCGGCTGCCCGCGCGGTGCCAGCTACTCCTGGTATCTCTACAGCGCCAACCGTCTGAAATACCCGCTGATGCGCAAGCGCCTGATGAAAATGTGGCGTGAGGCGAAAGTACAGCACAGCGATCCGGTGGATGCCTGGGCGTCCATCATCGAAGACGCTGACAAAGCAAAAAGCTTCAAGCAGGCTCGCGGTCGCGGTGGTTTCGTTCGCTCCTCGTGGAAAGAGGTAAACGAGCTGATTGCCGCCTCCAACGTCTACACCGTTAAAACCTACGGTCCTGACCGCGTGGCGGGCTTCTCGCCTATCCCGGCGATGTCGATGGTCTCTTACGCCTCCGGGGCGCGCTATCTGTCGCTGATCGGCGGTACCTGCCTGAGCTTCTACGACTGGTACTGCGACCTGCCGCCTGCGTCTCCGCAGACCTGGGGCGAGCAGACCGACGTGCCGGAGTCCGCGGACTGGTACAACTCCAGCTACATCATCGCCTGGGGCTCAAACGTACCTCAGACCCGTACGCCGGACGCGCACTTCTTTACCGAAGTCCGTTACAAAGGCACCAAAACCGTGGCGGTCACCCCTGACTACGCGGAAATCGCCAAGCTTTGCGATCTGTGGCTGGCGCCGAAACAGGGTACCGACGCCGCGATGGCGATGGCGATGGGCCACGTCATGCTGCGTGAATTCCATCTTGATAAGCCAAGCCAGTACTTCACCGACTACGTTCGCCGCTACACCGACATGCCGATGCTGGTCATGCTGGAAGAGCGTGAGGGCTATTATGCCGCTGGCCGCACGCTGCGCGCCGCCGATCTGGTGGATTCGCTGGGCCAGGAAAACAACCCTGAGTGGAAAACAGTTGCGTATAACAGCAACGGCGAGCTGGTGGCGCCAAACGGCTCTATCGGCTTCCGCTGGGGCGAGAAGGGCAAGTGGAACCTTGAGCAACGCAACGGCACCAACGGCGAAGAGACGGAGCTGCGCCTGAGCATGCTGGGTAGCCAGGACGAGATCGCTGAAGTCGGGTTCCCGTACTTCGGCGGTGAAGGTTCAGAGCACTTCAACAAGGTTGAACTGAAAAACGTTCTGATGCACAAACTGCCGGTTAAGCGCCTGCAGCTGGCCGACGGTTCTACCGCGCTGGTCACCACCGTTTATGACCTGACCATGGCGAACTACGGTCTGGAGCGCGGTCTGGGCGATGAAAACTGCGCAACCGGCTATGACGACGTGAAGGCCTACACCCCGGCCTGGGCGGAACAGATTACCGGCGTGCCTCGCGCGCACATTACCCGTATCGCACGTGAGTTTGCAGAAAACGCGGACAAAACGCACGGTCGTTCGATGATCATCGTCGGCGCGGGTCTGAACCACTGGTATCACCTCGATATGAACTATCGCGGTCTGATCAACATGCTGATCTTCTGCGGCTGCGTTGGTCAGAGCGGCGGCGGCTGGGCACACTACGTCGGCCAGGAAAAACTGCGTCCGCAGACCGGCTGGCAGCCGCTGGCGTTTGCCCTCGACTGGCAGCGTCCGGCACGCCATATGAACAGCACCTCCTACTTCTATAACCACTCCAGCCAGTGGCGCTACGAAACGGTCACCGCGCAGGAGCTGCTGTCGCCGATGGCGGATAAATCCCGCTACAGCGGCCACCTGATTGACTTCAACGTGCGCGCAGAGCGCATGGGCTGGCTGCCGTCGGCGCCGCAGCTGGGCACTAACCCGCTGCGCATTGCGGAAGCGGCGAAGCAGGCGGGCATGTCACCGGTGGATTACACCGTCAAATCCCTGAAGGATGGCTCAATCCGCTTCGCGGCGGAACAGCCGGAGAACGGTAAAAACCACCCGCGCAACCTGTTCATCTGGCGCTCCAACCTGCTGGGCTCGTCCGGTAAAGGCCACGAGTACATGCTGAAATACCTGCTCGGTACCGAAAACGGTATCCAGGGGAAAGATCTCGGCAAGCAGGGCGGCGTGAAGCCGGAAGAGGTGGAGTGGAAAGACAACGGCCTCGACGGCAAGCTGGATCTGGTGGTGACGCTCGACTTCCGTCTGTCCAGCACCTGCCTGTACTCCGACATCGTGCTGCCAACCGCGACCTGGTACGAAAAAGACGACATGAATACCTCGGATATGCATCCGTTTATTCATCCGCTGTCAGCGGCCGTTGACCCGGCGTGGGAATCGAAAAGCGACTGGGATATCTACAAAGACATCGCGAAGAAATTCTCCGAAGTCTGCGTAGGGCACCTCGGCAAAGAGACCGACGTGGTGACGCTGCCAATCCAGCACGACTCCGCCGCCGAACTGGCGCAGCCGCTGGACGTGAAGGACTGGAAAAAAGGTGAATGCGATCTGATCCCGGGCGTAACCGCGCCGCACATTATTCCGGTTGAGCGCGACTATCCGGCAACCTACGAGCGCTTTACCTCTATCGGCCCGCTGATGGAGAAAATCGGTAACGGCGGGAAAGGGATCGCCTGGAACACCCAGAGCGAGATGGATCTGCTGCGCAAGCTCAACTACACCAAAGCGGACGGCCCGGCGAAAGGCCAGCCGATGCTAAACACGGCGATTGATGCGGCAGAGATGATCCTGACCCTGGCCCCGGAAACCAACGGCCACGTTGCCGTCAAAGCCTGGGCGGCACTGAGCGAGTTCACCGGTCGCGACCATACGCACCTGGCGACGAATAAAGAGGAAGAGAAAATCCGCTTCCGCGATATTCAGGCGCAGCCGCGCAAGATTATCTCCAGCCCGACCTGGTCTGGCCTGGAAGATGAGCACGTGTCCTATAACGCGGGCTACACCAACGTTCACGAGCTGATCCCATGGCGCACCCTGTCAGGCCGTCAGTCGCTGTATCAGGATCACCAGTGGATGCGCGACTTCGGTGAAAGCCTGCTGGTCTACCGTCCGCCAATCGACACCCGCTCCGTGAAAGCGGTGATGGGCGCGAAATCGAACGGTAACCCTGAGAAGGCGCTGAACTTCCTGACGCCGCACCAGAAGTGGGGTATCCACTCCACCTACAGCGACAACCTGCTGATGCTGACCCTGTCGCGCGGCGGTCCGATTGTCTGGATGAGCGAAACGGACGCCAAAGATCTGGGTATCGAAGATAACGACTGGATCGAAGTGTTCAACAGCAACGGTGCCCTGACGGCGCGTGCGGTGGTGAGCCAGCGCGTACCGGCCGGGATGACCATGATGTACCACGCGCAGGAACGTATCGTTAACCTGCCGGGGTCAGAAATTACCGAGCAGCGCGGCGGGATCCACAACTCCGTGACCCGTATTACGCCGAAGCCGACCCACATGATCGGTGGCTATGCGCAGTTGGCCTACGGCTTTAACTACTACGGCACCGTAGGATCGAACCGCGATGAGTTCGTGGTGGTACGTAAGATGAAGAATATTAACTGGTTAGACGGCGAAGGTAATGACCAGGTACAGGAGAGCGTAAAATGAAAATTCGTTCACAAGTCGGCATGGTGCTGAATCTGGATAAATGCATCGGCTGTCATACCTGCTCGGTCACCTGTAAAAACGTCTGGACCAGCCGTGAAGGTATGGAGTACGCCTGGTTCAACAACGTGGAAAGCAAGCCGGGCACCGGCTTCCCGACCGACTGGGAAAACCAGGAGAAGTGGAAGGGCGGCTGGATCCGTAAAATCAACGGCAAGCTGCAGCCGCGCATGGGTAACCGCGCGATGCTGCTGGGTAAAATCTTCGCTAACCCGCACCTGCCGGGCATCGACGATTACTACGAGCCGTTTGACTACGACTACCAGAACCTGCACAACGCGCCGGAAAGCAAGCACCAGCCGATCGCCCGTCCGCGCTCGCTGATCACCGGTCAGCGCATGGACAAGATCACCAGCGGTCCAAACTGGGAGGAGATTCTGGGCGGCGAGTTCGAGAAGCGCGCCAAAGACCAGAACTTCGAGAACATGCAGAAGGCGATGTACGGCCAGTTCGAAAATACCTTCATGATGTATCTGCCGCGCCTGTGCGAGCACTGCCTCAACCCGGCGTGCGTGGCGACCTGCCCGAGCGGCGCTATCTACAAGCGTGAAGAAGATGGCATCGTGCTGATCGACCAGGACAAGTGCCGCGGCTGGCGTATGTGCATCACCGGCTGCCCGTACAAAAAAATCTACTTCAACTGGAAGAGCGGTAAATCTGAGAAGTGCATCTTCTGCTATCCGCGTATCGAAGCCGGAATGCCGACCGTCTGCTCAGAAAGCTGCGTAGGCCGTATTCGCTACCTCGGCGTGCTGCTGTATGACGCGGACGCGATTGAAAATGCCGCGAGCACCGAGCACGAGAAAGATCTGTATCAGCGTCAGCTGGACGTCTTCCTCGATCCGAACGATCCGAAGGTGATTGAGCAGGCGCTGAAGGACGGCGTGCCGCAGAGCGTGATTGACGCGGCGCAGCAGTCACCGGTGTACAAAATGGCAATGGACTGGAAGCTCGCGCTGCCGCTGCACCCGGAATACCGCACCCTGCCGATGGTCTGGTACGTGCCGCCGCTGTCGCCGATTCAGTCCGCGGCTGACGCGGGCGAACTGGGCAGTAACGGCATCCTGCCGGACGTAGAAAGCCTGCGTATTCCGGTTCAGTACCTGGCGAACCTGTTGACCGCCGGGGATACCCAGCCGGTTCTGCTCGCGCTGAAGCGTATGCTGGCGATGCGTCACTTCAAACGCGCGGAAACCGTAGACGGTGTGACCGATACCCGCGCGCTGGAAGAGGTCGGTCTGACCGAAGCGCAGGCGCAGGAGATGTACCGCTATCTGGCGATTGCCAACTACGAAGACCGTTTCGTGGTGCCGAGCAGCCACCGCGAGCTGGCCCGTGAAGCCTTCCCGGAAAAAAATGGCTGTGGCTTTACCTTTGGCGACGGTTGCCACGGGTCAGACAGCAAATTCAACCTGTTCAACAGCCGCCGCATCGATGCCATGGATGTGACCAGCAAAACGGAGCCGCACCAATGATTGAACTCGTCATTGTTTCGCGTCTGCTCGAGTACCCGGATGCTGCGCTTGCGCAGCATCAGCAGGAACTCTTTGATGCACTCGCGTCATCTGAAAACCTGGATAAAGACGATGCCCAGCGGCTTGGCGTTTTCCTCCGCGATCTGTTAGCGCGCGATCTCCTGGACGCGCAGGCGGACTACAGCCAGCTGTTTGACCGCGGGCGTGCTACGTCGCTGCTGCTGTTTGAACACGTGCACGGTGAGTCCCGTGACCGCGGTCAGGCGATGGTGGACCTGATGGCCCAGTATGAACAGCACGGCCTGCAGCTCGACAGCCGCGAGCTGCCGGATCATCTGCCGCTGTATCTGGAGTACCTGGCGCAGCTGCCGAAAGAAGAGGCGCTGGGCGGTCTGCAGGACATCGCGCCGATCCTGGCGCTGCTCGGCGCGCGTCTTCAGCAGCGCGAGAGCCGCTATGCTGTTCTGTTCGATCTGCTGGTGAAGCTGGCCAACGCCGCGGTCGACAGTGAAAAAGTGGCGGAGAAAATTGCGGATGAAGCCCGCGATGATACCCCACAGGCGCTGGATGCGGTCTGGGAAGAAGAGCAGGTGAAATTCTTTGCTGACCAGAACTGCGGCGAGTCTGAAATCTCCGCTCACCAGCGTCGCTTTGCCGGCGCGGTTGCCCCGCAATATTTGAATATCTCTAACGGAGGACGGCACTAATGCACTTCCTGAATATGTTCTTCTTCGACATTTACCCGTATATCGCGGGCACCGTGTTCCTGGTGGGAAGCTGGCTGCGTTACGACTACGGCCAGTACACCTGGCGTGCGGCCTCCAGCCAGATGCTGGATCGTAAAGGGATGCATGTGGGCTCTAACCTGTTCCACATCGGTATTCTGGGGATTTTTGCCGGTCACTTCCTCGGGATGCTGACGCCGCACTGGATGTATGAAGCGTGGCTACCGATCGAGGTGAAGCAGAAGATGGCGATGATCGCCGGCGGTGCCTGCGGCGTGATGACTCTGGTGGGTGGCCTGCTGCTGCTGAAACGTCGTCTGTTCAGCCCGCGCGTGCGTGCGACCACGACCGCAGCGGATATTCTGATCCTCTCCCTGCTGATGGTGCAGTGCGCGCTGGGCCTGCTGACCATTCCGTTCTCGGCGCAGCATATGGACGGCAGCGAAATGATGAAGCTGGTCGGCTGGGCGCAGTCCGTGGTGACCTTCCACGGCGGAGCCTCCGCGCACCTGGACGGCGTGGCGTTTATCTTCCGCGTTCACCTGGTGCTGGGGATGACGCTGTTTGTGCTGTTCCCGTTCTCACGTCTGGTGCATATCTGGAGCGCGCCGGTGGAGTACCTGACGCGCAAATACCAGATTGTGCGCGCCCGTCGCTAATTCGCCGTTTTGATACCAACCCCGCACTCGCGGGGTTTTTTTTCGCCCCAGCCCAGGTTATTGCCCGCGGCAGCAAACAGGATCAGCGCGCCGCCCGCCAGCTGCGTCAGGTTCAGCGAGTGTCCGAACACCAGATTATCGACAACGATCGCCACCACCGGATAGATAAACGACAGGGAGCCGGTAATGGGCGTAGGCAGCTTCTGGATCGCGCTGTAGAGCAGCTGGTACATAATGCCTGTATGGACGATGCCCAGCGTCAGCAGGATCGGCCAGGGAAAATCACCGGAAAATGACGGCATGCTGGCAAAGGGCAAAAGCATCACGACGCCCGTCAGCACCTGGATAAAGGCAATATGCTGCGGCGCAACGGATCTGAGCTTGCGAGCGATAATGGCCGTGACCGCATAGAAGAAAGCCGCGGCCATCGCCAGGCCGATTCCGGCGAGCCATTCACCGCCGTGCGCGCCGGTCAGCTCGCTGGAGAGCAAGATCACCACGCCGCCGAAGGCGAGGAACAGCCAGCCCCATTTCACCAGGCTAACGCGTTCACCTAAAAACATCCCCATTAAGACCAGCATAAACGGCTGGGTGTTATAGACCACGGTAGAAAGACCAATCGAGATCCGCTCATAGGCCGCGAAGAGCAGCAGCCAGTTCACCACGAGCGCTACGCCGCCGAGAATGGCCAGCAGCAGCGTGGTGCGGGTGAGGGGGCTGAAGGGCTTTTGACTTGCCCGGATAAAAATAAAAAGCGCTATTGCCCCGATAAGACAGCGCCAGAACACCACTTCCGTCACCGGCAGACCGCTGAGTAAAACAAACGCACCGATAGAGCCGGAAATTAACATCGCCAGGCTCATTTGCCAGACGCCTTTATGGAAATCACGCATCATCCACCTCCTGATTGTATGTCACTATTGTCGAAAATCGCTGTCGGGTTTTACAGGGATGAGATAAGGTGAAATGCAATGATGGCTTTTTAAAATTAGGTGAAAACGATGGAATACCTTCTCGATGATATCGACCGTCAAATTTTAGCCTGTCTGGTCGAGGATGCGCGCATGTCTTTGAAGGTGCTCAGCGGACGCATCGGTCTGACTTCCCCCAGCACGGCAGAACGCCTGAAGAGGCTGGAAGAGCGCGGTGTGATTCAGGGGTATGGCGCACGGGTGAATCTGGCGGCGCTGGGGTATACGCTGCAGGCGCTGGTGCGCGTGCGGCCTTTGCCGGGGCTGTTGCATAAGGTTGATAAATACATTCAGGCGATGCCGGAGTGTATAGAGAGCGACAAAGTCACCGGGGAAGATTGCTTTGTGATTAGGCTGGTGGTGCGATCGATAGAGCAGCTGGATGTGCTGCTGGACGGCCTGGCGGAGCATGCCCAGTGCAATACGTCGATTGTGAAGAGTTCGCCGGTGAAGCGTCGTTTGCCAGCGATGTAGGCTTCTGGCTTCTGTCTTCTGTCGCCGGGTGGCGGCTGCGCCTTACCCGGCCTACAAAGGCGGATTCGGTTCAGTTTTATAATGATTTTTTGGATTATTTGAAAGTGATGGTGGTGGGGGAAGGATTACTCGGCGCGTTGCGCCTCGCCCTTCGGGTCGTTGCCTGCGGCAACGCTTTCTCGCTACGCTCGAATCGAACCTTAGTCGAAGTTTCTCATCCTTCCCCGTTACGGAAATGCATGATGCCTGGTGCAAAAAGGAGATTCAGAGTTATTTGGAAGTGATGGTGGTGGGGGAAGGATTCGAACCTTCGAAGTCGATGACGGCAGATTTACAGTCTGCTCCCTTTGGCCGCTCGGGAACCCCACCAGGGGTAATTCAAATTTTGAGTTCGTGCTGAGAGATGGTGGTGGGGGAAGGATTCGAACCTTCGAAGTCGATGACGGCAGATTTACAGTCTGCTCCCTTTGGCCGCTCGGGAACCCCACCACGGGGTAATGCTTTTTGACTTACCTGCTTCTGCTGGAAGCGGGGCGCATCATATCAAATGAGACGCCCCTGTAAAGCATTCCTTTAGGTAAATGAAGCTGTTTGCCTGCTTTTTATCCGTAAAGGCGCAAAGCTAATCAATTCATTTTCCGAAAGATTAAAGAATGATGGTTCTGTTGCCGTAGACAAAGACACGCTGCGCCAGCACCTGATACAGCGCACGACTGAGCACGTTCTTCTCAACGTCACGCCCTGCACGCATCATGTCCTCGGCCGTGTAGGTGTGGTCCACGTGAATCACGTCCTGCATGATGATTGGACCTTCGTCCAGGTTGTCATTCACGTAGTGCGCGGTCGCACCGATGATCTTCACGCCGCGCTCGTAGGCCTGGTGGTAGGGACGCGCACCAATAAAGGCCGGCAGGAACGAGTGGTGAATGTTGATGATCTTGTTCGGGAAACGCGCCACGAAGGAGGGCGTTAACACGCGCATGTATTTCGCCAGCACCACGTAGTCCGGGTTATGCGCTTCAATGGCCTGCGCCATCAGATCGTCGTGTTCTTCACGGGTATGGCCTTCGTGGCTCACCAGCTCGAACGGAATATCAAAACGCTCGACCAGCGTGCGCAGCGTCTCATGGTTGCCAATAACGGCAGCTATTTCCACGTCCAGACCGCCGTAGTTTGCTTTCATCAGCAGGTCGCCCAGACAGTGTGCTTCTTTGGTCACCAGGATCACGATGCGGCGTCGACCGGCTGGGGTCAGCTCGCGCACGGAACCTTCCGGAAGCGCGCTGTCGAGATCGGCAAGCAGGGTGGTGTCGTTGAAAATACCTTCGAGTTCGGTACGCATAAAGAAGCGGCCGGTACGGTGGTCAACGAACTCGTTGTTCTGCACGATATTCAGTTCATGTTTGTAGCAAATGTTGGTAATTCGTGCGATCAGTCCTTTTTGATCGGGACAGATGGTGCGCAGAACTTTACGTTGTAATGATTGCATCGCCGGGAAATCCTGTTTGTATTTGCGAAGTCTGGGTTGTCAGGCATTACTGCCCGCAACACTTTTTAAATTTTTTACCTGAACCACACGGGCAGGGATCGTTACGACCAAACTGTGGGCGCGTTCCGTCAATATAATACCACTGCCCGCTTTCCTTTAAGAACCGGGAACGCTCGATAATGGCACCAGGTTTATTATTCTCGGTAAAACGAGCGACAAAGCTGACGTAACCTTCATCAACATGACTGCCCGTTGAGGATTCATAGACGGTAAGGCCGAGCCACTGCGTGTTCGCGAAGCCGGCTTCGATGTCCTGTCTGAATTCGGCAGCGTGGCAGGAGGGATGCCAGGTTTTAATCAGGTAGTCTGCGTCTTTGATCACAAAAGCAGTGTAACGTGAACGCATGAGGTGTGACGGGTCTGGTGCAACCTGATCGCCAGACAGATATCGCTGGCAACATAGGCTATACTCCAGAGCGCTACCACAAGGGCAGAGTTGAGACACGATTCTCTTCCTGGAACAAAAAATAAGGGCGTTAAACGCTTCGGGTAGCACCATGTTAACTGAGCAGTTGCGTTGATGCTATGTCAGGAATCCAGGGGACGTAAAACAGGGCTAATGAGAAAGGTTAAAATTGGACTGGCGCTGGGCTCAGGTGCAGCCCGGGGATGGTCGCACATCGGCGTGATAAATGCCTTAAAGCAGATGGGCATTGACGTTGATATTGTTGCAGGGTGTTCAATCGGATCGCTTGTGGGGTCCGCATACGCGTGCGGAAAGCTTCCGGAACTTGAAACCTGGGTACGCTCCTTCAGTTACTGGGACGTATTGCGCCTGATGGATCTCTCGTGGCAGCGCGGTGGGTTGCTGCGCGGTGAACGGGTCTTTAACCAGTTCCGTCAGATTATGCCTCTCGATGACTTCAGTCATTGTCAGTTACCCTTCGGTGCCGTTGCGACGAACCTCAGTACCGGCCGCGAACTCTGGCTTACCGAAGGGGATATCCATCTTGCCGTTCGCGCGTCCTGCAGCATGCCGGGCTTAATGGCCCCTGTTCCGCACAACGGTTACTGGCTTGTCGACGGAGGCGTTGTTAACCCGGTCCCTATTTCCCTGACCCGCGCTATGGGTGCCGATATCGTTATTGCCGTGGATTTACAGCACGACGCTCATCTGATGCAACAAGACCTGATGCCAGTCAATCTTCAGAGTGAAGATGCCGAGGGCGAAAAACTGGCCTGGCATGAGCGTCTGCGCGGACGTCTCGGGCGCATGGCCGCCCGGCGTGCGGTAACTGCACCCACGGCGATTGAAATTATGACGACCTCAATCCAGGTCCTGGAGAACCGCCTCAAGCGCAACCGCATGGCTGGCGACCCGCCGGATATTCTGCTTCAGCCGTATTGTCCGCAAATTTCTACCCTTGATTTCCATCGGGCTGAGGCCGCCATCGCAGCGGGCTCGTTAGCCGTCGAAAAGAAAATAGATGAGTTGCTGCCTTTTGTGCGAACAGCACGTTAAGCACCTTTTTTTGACTACTTCAGCAAAATCTGACAGGCGACAGTGCCGATAGCATGCCACTATGTAGTTACTGTCAGCCAGGGGAGGAACCATGACGAAGCCATTGGCCGGAAAACACATTTTGATTGTTGAAGACGAGCCCGTTTTCCGATCGCTACTGGATTCGTGGTTATCATCACTGGGGGCAAACACTTCACTGGCTGACGATGGCATCGACGCGCTGGAAAAAATGGTCAATATCACGCCTGATCTGATGATTTGTGACCTTGAAATGCCACGGATGAATGGACTGAAGCTGGTCGAACATCTGCGCAATGAAGCCAACCAGATGCCGATACTGGTGATATCCGCCACAGAGAACATGGCGGATATAGCCAAAGCCTTGCGTCTGGGGGTTCAGGATATTCTGCTTAAACCGGTTAAAGATCTTAACCGGCTTCGTGAAACCGTCTTAGCCTGTCTTTATCCCAATATGTTTAATTCCCGGGTTGAGGAAGAGGAACGCCTTTTCCAGGACTGGGACGCCTTAGTGAGTAATCCCCCTGCGGCGGCGAAACTGTTGCAAGAACTTCAACCGCCGGTACAACAAAATATTTCTCACTGTCGTGTGAATTATCGCCAGCTGGTGGCCGCTGACCAGCCAGGGCTGGTGCTCGATATTGCGCCATTATCGGATTCAGACCTTGCATTTTATTGTCTTGATGTCACCCGGGCAGGGGATAATGGTGTATTAGCCGCGTTATTACTTCGTGCGCTATTTAACGGGTTGCTGCAGGAACAACTCTCCCATCAGGGACAGCGGCTTCCCGAGTTAGGCAGTTTACTCAAACAGGTAAACCAGCTTTTCCGTCAGGCCAATTTACCCGGACAGTTTCCGCTGTTGGTAGGTTATTACCACAGCGGTTTGAAAAATCTTATCCTCGTTTCCGCGGGGCTTAATGCCTCGCTGAATACCGGGGAACATCATATTCAGGTCAGTAACGGTGTCCCGCTTGGAACATTGGGTACGGCTTATCTTAACCAAATTAGCCATCGTTGTTCCTCCTGGCAGTGCCAAATTTGGGGTGCCGGGGGACGGCTACGCTTAATGTTGTCCACGGAATAAGCAGTTGGAACTTAATTTTAAGATTGCTTTACCTGTGATTTATGGGGAGTGCTACTATCGCTGCCCGGAATCATGCGTATTTGTCCTAATTGATCGGCAACGCGTTCTTTTCAGACCCGGACTGCGGGATGAGGCTGATATACTTAACGCGTTATTTATTGCATAAAAGTTCAAAACTTGAACAGCTCAGGAGAATTTGAATGGCTGCCCTAAATTCGAAAGTCAGAAAGGCCGTCATCCCGGTAGCGGGATTGGGGACCAGGATGTTACCAGCAACTAAGGCAATTCCTAAAGAGATGCTGCCTCTGGTTGATAAGCCATTAATCCAGTATGTCGTTAATGAATGTATCGCAGCCGGCATCACTGAAATTGTGCTGGTTACGCATTCATCAAAAAACTCTATCGAAAACCATTTCGATACAAGCTTTGAACTTGAAGCCATGCTGGAAAAACGTGTTAAGCGTCAGCTGTTAGAAGAAGTTCAGTCTATTTGCCCGCCACACGTTACCATTATGCAGGTTCGTCAGGGTCTGGCTAAAGGTCTGGGCCACGCTGTGATGTGTGCACATCCTGTTGTAGGTGATGAGCCTGTAGCGGTAATTCTGCCTGACGTAATTCTGGACGAATACGAATCCGATCTTTCTCAGGATAACCTGGCAGAGATGATCAAACGTTTCGACGAAACCGGTAGCAGCCAGATTATGGTTGAGCCTGTTGACGACGTGACGGCATACGGTGTGGTTGACTGCAAAGGCGTTAACCTTGAGCCGGGCGAAAGCGTGCCAATGGTTGGCGTGGTAGAGAAGCCTAAAGCCGACGTAGCGCCTTCAAACCTGGCCGTTGTAGGTCGCTATGTCCTGAGCGCTGAAATCTGGCCTCTGCTGGCGAAAACGCCTCCAGGAGCGGGTGATGAGATTCAGCTGACGGATGCCATTGATATGCTGATCGAGAAAGAGACCGTTGAGGCTTACCATATGAAAGGTAAGAGCCATGACTGCGGTAATAAGCTTGGTTATATGCAGGCGTTCGTAGAATATGGTATTCGCCACAATACTCTTGGTGAAGAATTTAAAACCTGGCTCAAAGAGAGCGTAGGTATTAAGAAATAAGCCACGGTTAGATATGTCCGAAACCGGTGAGGCGCTGCCCACCGGTTTTTTTATGCCCTAAACACTTCCAAAACCTGTCTCAAAGTACAGTTATTAAAATTGCCAAATAATGCTTTATGACAGAGTGTAAGGGGATGTTTGCGACAAATTTAGGTTAAAAAAAATCCCGCATTACGCGGGATTTTTCTGAATACGGCTGGATTAATCCTTGATCAGGAAGTCGTCCAGCTGTTTACCTTGTTCGTCCATGGCTTTCTTGATAACAGCAGGAGTGCGGCCCTGGCCAGTCCAGGTTTTAGTTTCGCCGTTCTCGTCAACGTAGCTATATTTAGCAGGACGAGCAGCACGCTTGGCTTTAGTACCGGTTTTAGCTGCAGCCATGCTGTTCAGCAATTCATTTGGATCGATACCATCAGCAATCAGCATTTCACGATATTGCTGCAGTTTACGAGTACGTTCTTCGATTTCAGCGGCAGCTGCGCTTTCTTCTTCACGACGTTCATTAACTACAACTTCTAATTTTTCCAGCATTTCTTCAAGCGTTTCGAGGGTGCATTCTCTTGCCTGCGCACGAAGAGTACGGATGTTGTTCAGAATTTTAAGTGCTTCGCTCATTGTAGTAATCTCAAACTTATAATGGGGGGTGGTTTGTTGACCTAATAATAGAGCCATAAATTCAGTTGTGCAATAGCCAGGAATGTAAGGAATTCAAAAAATACTAAATAATGCCGCTATTATTAATTACGCTAACTTAAATTTCATCACCCAACAGTCTCGTTTGTTATCAGCTAACCCGGCTGGACCCGGTCGATTGCCTCTTTTTTTTGTGACATTTACCGCAGGAATTATAGTTGCGGCGGAGAAATATCAGCCTTTTGTATTAGTTCCCCTCCGTGATGTTAAGACTGAAATAGTTAATAAATAGTGAATTTTAATGAACGGCGATTCCACTATAAAATGCAGTGTTATGTTTGGCTAAACATATAACATATTGGCCAGGCTGAAGGAGTTTACTTCATGTTTTAGCGGGTTATTTTCATGAAAAGAAGGTTGTGAACTCCGCGCTGAAACGCTTCCTCTGTATGCTACATCGCTGATGACCAGACAAATTATGGTACAATGAATCATCGGGAATATTACACATTGATTGGGGTTTTACGGCCAATGGCACAACTTTATTTCTACTATTCGGCAATGAATGCCGGGAAATCCACCGCGTTGCTGCAATCCTCGTACAATTACCAGGAGCGCGGGATGCGTACCGTTGTTTATACGGCTGAAATCGACGATCGCTTTGGCGCAGGGAAGGTGAGCTCCAGAATAGGGCTCTCGTCGCCTGCCAGACTGTTTAACCCGAAAACCGATCTCTTTGAGGACATTCGTACAGAACATGCTTTGCAGCCCATTCACTGTGTTCTGGTAGATGAGAGCCAGTTTCTGACGCGTGAACAGGTTCATGCCCTTTCAGAGGTGGTCGATGAGCTCGATATTCCCGTGCTGTGTTACGGCCTGCGTACGGATTTCCGCGGTGAGCTCTTTGCTGGTAGCCAGTATTTGCTTGCCTGGTCGGATAAGCTTGTCGAATTGAAAACAATCTGCTTCTGCGGTCGAAAAGCCAGCATGGTGCTTCGTCTTGACCAGGCCGGGAAACCTTATGCAGATGGCGAGCAGGTGGTTATAGGCGGTAATGAACGCTATGTTTCAGTCTGTCGTAAGCATTATAAAGAAGCGTTGTCTGTAGGCTCGCTGACGGCGATTCAACACGACAACAGAAAATAACGCCAGCCTTGTTATACAGACATAAAAAAACCCGCCATAAAGGCGGGTTTTTCATCTGCTGCTAATTAAGCGCTTTTCTTCGCTTTCTTATCAGCTTTGATGACAGGAACTTCTGTTTTCACAGCAGCAACGTCACCTTCTTTGAACTCACGACCGTAGAAGGTATCCAGCAGAATCTGTTTCAGCTCGGAGATCAGTGGGTAGCGCGGGTTAGCACCAGTACACTGGTCATCGAATGCATCTTCAGACAGCTTATCTACATGAGCGAGGAAGTCAGCTTCCTGAACGCCTGCTTCACGGATAGATTTTGGAATACCCAGCTCAGCTTTCAGGCTTTCCAGCCATGCCAGCAGTTTCTCAATCTTCGCAGCAGTGCGGTCACCCGGTGCGCTCAGACCAAGGTGGTCTGCGATTTCAGCGTAACGACGGCGCGCTTGCGGACGGTCGTACTGGCTGAAAGCAGTCTGCTTGGTTGGGTTGTCGTTAGCGTTATAACGGATAACGTTGCTGATCAACAGGGCGTTCGCCAGACCGTGAGGAATGTGGAACTGAGAACCCAGCTTGTGCGCCATAGAGTGGCAAACACCCAGGAAGGCGTTCGCAAACGCGATACCGGCGATGGTTGCTGCACTGTGAACGCGTTCACGTGCTACTGGGTTTTTAGACCCTTCGTTGTAGGACGCTGGCAGGTTTTCCTTCAGCAGTTTCAGCGCCTGCAGAGCCTGACCGTCAGAGAACTCAGATGCCAGCACAGAAACGTAAGCTTCCAGGGCGTGAGTTACCGCATCCAGACCACCGAACGCACACAGTGATTTCGGCATCTCCATGACCAGGTTCGCATCAACGATAGCCATGTCTGGGGTCAGTGCATAGTCAGCCAGTGGGTATTTCTGACCTGTTGCATCGTCCGTTACTACTGCGAATGGCGTAACTTCTGAACCGGTACCGGAAGTGGTGGTTACCGCGATCATTTTCGCTTTTACGCCCATTTTCGGGAACTTGTAGATACGTTTACGGATGTCCATAAAGCGCAACGCCAGTTCTTCGAAGTGGGTTTCAGGATGCTCATACATGACCCACATGATTTTCGCGGCGTCCATTGGGGAACCGCCGCCCAGAGCGATAATCACATCTGGTTTGAAGGAGTTAGCCAGCTCAGCACCTTTACGCACCACGCTCAGGGTAGGGTCAGCTTCAACTTCAAAGAACACTTCAGTTTCAACGCCAGCCGCTTTCAGTACAGAGGTGATCTGGTCAGCGTAGCCGTTGTTGAACAGGAAACGGTCAGTCACGATGAGCGCACGTTTGTGGCCATCAGTAATCACTTCATCCAGCGCGATTGGCAGAGAGCCACGGCGGAAGTAGATAGATTTCGGAAGTTTGTGCCACAACATGTTTTCAGCTCGCTTAGCAACGGTTTTCTTGTTGATCAGGTGTTTTGGACCAACGTTTTCAGAGATGGAGTTACCACCCCAGGAACCACAACCCAGAGTCAGGGAAGGTGCGAGTTTAAAGTTGTACAGGTCACCGATACCACCCTGAGAAGCAGGGGTGTTAATCAGGATACGTGCAGTTTTCATCATCTGACCGAAGTGGGCAACGCGTTCTGGCTGGTTGTCCTGGTCGGTGTACAGACAAGACGTGTGACCGATACCGCCCATGGCAACCAGTTTCTCGGCTTTCTCTACCGCGTCTTCGAAATCTTTCGCACGGTACATGGCAAGCGTTGGAGACAGTTTTTCATGTGCAAACGGCTCGCTTTCGTCAACAACTTTCACTTCACCGATCAGGATTTTGGTTGTTGCCGGAACGGTAAAGCCTGCGAGTTCAGCAATTTTGTAAGCCGGCTGACCCACGATAGCGGCGTTCAGTGCGCCATTTTTCAGAATAATGTCCTGAACTGCTTTCAGCTCTTTGCCCTGCAGCAGGTAGCCGCCGTGGCTGGCGAAACGTTCACGAACTGCGTCGTACACGGAATCAACAACAACAACAGACTGTTCAGATGCACAGATCACGCCGTTATCGAAGGTTTTAGACATCAGTACAGACGCAACGGCACGTTTGATGTCAGCAGTTTCGTCGATAACAACAGGGGTGTTACCGGCGCCCACACCGATCGCTGGTTTACCGGAGCTGTATGCGGCTTTAACCATGCCAGGACCACCGGTCGCCAGGATCAGGTTAATGTCCGGGTGATGCATCAGCGCATTGGAGAGCTCAACAGAAGGTTGGTCGATCCAGCCGATCAGATCTTTTGGTGCGCCAGCAGCGATCGCCGCCTGCAGGACGATATCCGCAGCTTTGTTGGTCGCGTCTTTCGCACGTGGGTGTGGAGAGAAGATGATTGCGTTACGGGTCTTCAGGCTAATCAGTGATTTGAAGATAGCCGTAGACGTTGGGTTAGTTGTCGGAACAATACCGCAGATGATGCCGATAGGTTCAGCGATGGTGATGGTACCGAAGGTGTCGTCTTCGGACAGCACGCCACAGGTTTTCTCATCTTTATAGGCGTTGTAGATATACTCGGAAGCAAAGTGGTTTTTGATCACTTTATCTTCCACGATACCCATGCCGGATTCGGCAACGGCCATTTTAGCGAGAGGGATTCGAGCATCTGCAGCAGCCAGTGCGGCCGCGCGGAAGATTTTATCAACCTGTTCTTGGGTGAAATTGGCATATTCACGCTGGGCTTTTTTAACGCGCTCGACGAGGGCGTTCAGTTCAGCGATATTAGTAACAGCCATAATGCTCTCCTGATAATGTTTAAACTCTTTTAGTAAACCAGCGCTCGATACGTCACACAGTATAGACAGAGCCGATACGACTTGCGTAACATAAAGTAAAACAAAGAGTTACTTTCTGCGTCAGCACACTAATTTACTAAAAGAGCCTTACCTTAGCATCATCCCTTTTTGTCAGGTGATCTCCCTGGGGGCGTAACCAAGATTACTCACTTCTGAGTACGGAAATCATGATCTGCGTCAATTTTCCCCCAAGCTGATACCTTTCAGCAGGGTTATTTCGTTGAGATTTTTCAAGTGTTAAATAATTACGTAAGTAATGGAAGCGACGCTATCATTGATTATACATATGTTTAACATCCTGAAATGATAACGTTTTGCCACAGATTTCGAGTGAAGTATGCTAATAAAAAGGGTATCTTCAGCGCGATTTCTCATGACAAAGTGTCAGTCCCGGGCATGTGTATAAGCGGAGCAAAACGTGATCCAAACGCTCTTTGATTTTCCAACGTATTTTAAATTTTTTATTGGTTTGTTTGCCCTGGTCAACCCGGTGGGGATCATTCCTGTCTTTATTAGTATGACGAGTTACCAGACGGCGGCGGCGAGGAATAAGACCAACCTCACCGCTAACCTGTCAGTGGCTATCATATTGCTCACCTCCCTTTTTCTTGGGGACGCCATTCTCCAGCTCTTCGGCATTTCGATTGACTCTTTCCGCATAGCGGGTGGGATTCTGGTCGTGACCATCGCCATGTCCATGATCAGCGGTAAGCTGGGCGAGGATAAACAGAATAAGCAGGAGAAGTCAGAAACCGCCATCCGCGAGAGTATTGGCGTGGTGCCGCTGGCCTTACCGCTCATGGCTGGCCCTGGCGCCATCAGTTCAACCATTGTCTGGGGCACGCGTTACCATAGCCTGATGCACCTGATTGGCTTTTCCGTTGCCATTGCGCTTTTCGCACTCTGCTGTTGGGGAGTATTCCGCATGGCGCCCTGGCTGGTGCGCCTGCTGGGGCAGACGGGCATTAACGTCATAACGCGTATTATGGGCCTGCTGTTGATGGCGTTAGGGATTGAATTCATCGTTACGGGAATTAAAAGCATTTTCCCCGGTTTGCTGCACTGATATTTCGTATGAAAGAACGGAGCCACGGCTCCGTTTTTTTACGTCATTATCAGTAAATCCTATAACTAAAGTTGAAATGCTCACATATCATAATAAATTCTACTAATAATGTTCATTGCTTGTATTTCAATGAGTTATTAATTCCCGCCAAAACCGCCTGCGCAGAAAACCTTCGATCGATCTGTTATTTTACTCACATGATACTCTGGGGCTTGCTGAGAGATAACCGAAATGATATTAGTAAATTCAACGTTCCCCTAGATGAATGTGCTAAATAATAACCAGTTGTTAAATTTTTGTACAAAATCACTCGATGATAGCGCAGCGACGCGCGTGTAGAGAAAACTTTCTCTATCTTATTGAATGTCATGTTTTTTAAGTGGTGTTCGATGTCCGGCAGGGCTGCCCTCAACGATGCGGTACTCACCGTAAAAGAGAATTGCTTAACAAATTTGCAAAATGTATTGGCGCGCGTTTACGCCATTTGATACTTTCCGGCCTAATATTTTGCAGCATAAAACAAGCAGATGAGAATTATTTTCATATAGTTCTCTTCTCAGATATCCAGCGCAGGTCTCAAACAGGGGAGGCCTGTAAAGAATCGACGCAAGACGGCCATACGAGCGGTCAGTAATAAAAAAGTCGGTGATAGCAAGCAGTAAAAGAAGAACCTGACAGCAGCAAAAAAAACTCCTGCGCTGTACAGGCCCCAAAAGGGGATTACACAGCTGGCGAAGGCCAGTCATTATAATGAGTGGAGTACCAACACAATGTCCATCATCACAAAAAAAAATCTGGTAGCGGCGGGGATTTTAACTGCGCTAATCGCGGGCAACGCTGCAATGGCTGCGGACGTTCCTGCAGGTGTTCAACTGGCGGAGAAACAGACGCTGGTGCGTAACAACGGTGCGGAAGTTCAGTCTCTTGACCCGCACAAAATTGAAGGTGTTCCTGAGTCTAACGTTAACCGCGACCTGTTCGAAGGCCTGCTGGTGACAGACGTAGACGGCCACCCGGCGCCGGGTGTTGCAGAAAAATGGGAAAACAAAGATTTCAAAGTCTGGACCTTCCATCTGCGTAAAGATGCGAAATGGTCCGACGGTACACCGGTCACGGCCGAAGATTTCGTTTATAGCTGGCAGCGTCTGGCGAATCCAACCACCGCCTCTCCGTATGCGAGCTACCTGCAATATGGCCACATCGCCAATATTGATGACATCATCGCGGGCAAAAAACCTGTTACCGACCTGGGCGTAAAAGCGATCGATGCAAATACCTTTGAAGTGACGTTGAGCGAACCTGTTCCGTACTTCTATAAGCTGCTGGTTCACCCGTCCGTCTCCCCGGTACCAAAATCCGCCGTGGAAAAATTTGGTGAGAAATGGACGCAGCCTGCCAATATCGTGACCAACGGTGCCTATAAGCTGAAAGACTGGGTGGTCAACGAACGTATGGTGCTTGACCGTAACCCGCAGTATTGGGATAACGCGAAAACCGTTATTGACCAGGTGACCTACCTGCCAATTTCGTCCGAAGTGACTGACGTTAACCGCTATCGCAGCGGTGAAATCGACATGACCTATAACAACATGCCGATTGAACTGTTCCAGAAACTGAAAAAAGAGATCCCTAAAGAAGTTCACGTCGATCCGTACCTGTGCACCTATTACTATGAAATCAACAACCAGAAAGCACCGTTTACCGACGTACGTGTTCGTACCGCGCTGAAGCTGGCACTGGATCGCGATATCATCGTGAACAAAGTGAAAAACCAGGGCGATCTGCCGGCGTATAGCTATACCCCTCCATACACCGATGGCGCAAAACTGACCGAGCCAGAGTGGTTTAAACAGACTCAGGAACAACGTAACGCAGAAGCGAAGAAACTGCTGGCCGAAGCGGGCTACACCGCAGATAAGCCGCTGACCTTCAGCCTGTTGTACAACACTTCCGATCTGCACAAAAAACTGGCTATCGCCGTTGCCTCAATCTGGAAAAAGAACCTGGGCGCGAACGTGAAGCTGGAAAACCAGGAGTGGAAAACCTTCCTCGACAGCCGTCATCAGGGCACCTTTGATGTGGCTCGTGCTGGCTGGTGTGCGGACTATAACGAACCGACCTCCTTCCTGAACACCATGCTGAGCGACAGCTCGAACAACACCGCTCACTATAAGAGCCCGGCGTTCGACAAGCTGATTGGCGACACGCTGAAAACCACTGACGAAGCGCAGCGTACAGAACTGTACTCTAAAGCCGAGCAGCAGCTGGATAAAGATTCCGCGATCGTTCCGGTTTACTACTACGTTAATGCCCGTCTGGTGAAACCGTGGGTAGGTGGATATACCGGTAAAGACCCGATGGATAATATCTACGTTAAAAACTTGTATATTATCAAGCATTAATGGCAATGAGTGGGGCGGGCATGCTCGCCCCACGGTGTCTAACCAACGTCACATAATATAGGCACACGCCAGAAGGTACGGGCAATGTTGAAATTTATCCTACGTCGCTGTCTTGAAGCGATTCCAACGCTATTTATTCTCATCACGATTTCCTTCTTCATGATGCGTCTTGCGCCGGGCAGTCCATTTACCGGTGAGCGTACGCTACCGCCTGAAGTTATGGCGAATATCGAAGCGAAATACCACTTGAACGATCCTATCTCCACCCAGTACTTCAATTACCTGAAGCAGCTGGCCCACGGCGATTTTGGACCGTCATTTAAATATAAAGACTATTCCGTTAACGACCTGGTCGCGTCCAGCTTCCCGGTTTCGGCTAAGTTGGGTGCTGCGGCATTTATTCTGGCCATCGTTTTCGGGGTCACCGCGGGTGTCATCGCCGCGCTCAGACAAAATACCAAATGGGATTATGCCGTAATGGGGGTGGCAATGACCGGGGTAGTGATACCCAGCTTCGTTGTCGCGCCATTACTGGTGATGATATTTGCCATCACGCTGAAGTGGCTGCCTGGCGGCGGCTGGAACGGCGGGGCATTGAAGTTCATGATTTTGCCAATGGTGGCATTATCGCTGGCGTACATCGCCAGTATCGCGCGTATCACCCGTGGTTCAATGATCGAAGTGCTGCACTCGAACTTCATTCGTACCGCGCGCGCTAAAGGGCTGCCGATGCGTCGGATTATCTTCCGCCACGCGCTCAAACCGGCGCTGTTGCCCGTGCTTTCCTACATGGGACCGGCATTCGTCGGGATCATCACTGGCTCTATGGTTATCGAAACAATCTACGGTCTGCCTGGCATTGGTCAGCTGTTCGTTAACGGCGCGCTCAACCGCGACTATTCGCTGGTGCTGAGCCTGACCATTCTCGTCGGTGCGCTGACCATTCTCTTTAACGCTATCGTCGATGTGCTGTATGCCGTCATCGATCCGAAAATTCGTTACTAACGCTGGAGCACGCCATGATGTTGAGTAAGAAAAACAGCGAGGCGCTGGAAAACTTCAGTGAAAAACTGGAAGTAGAAGGTCGTAGCCTCTGGCAGGACGCGCGCCGTCGCTTTATGCACAACCGTGCAGCGGTTGCCAGTCTGGTTGTTCTGGTGATCATCGCGCTGTTTGTGACCCTGGCGCCGATGCTGTCGCAATTTACCTATTTCGACACTGACTGGGGCATGATGTCCAGCGCGCCGGATATGGAATCAGGCCACTATTTTGGCACGGATTCCTCGGGACGCGACCTGCTGGTGCGTGTCGCTATTGGTGGCCGTATCTCGCTGATGGTCGGTATTGCTGCCGCGCTGGTCGCGGTGATCGTGGGTACGCTCTATGGCTCACTTTCCGGCTACCTCGGCGGCAAAATAGACTCGGTAATGATGCGTCTGCTGGAAATCCTGAACTCCTTCCCGTTTATGTTCTTCGTCATCCTGCTGGTGACCTTCTTCGGCCAGAATATCCTGCTGATCTTCGTGGCCATCGGGATGGTGTCCTGGCTGGATATGGCGCGTATTGTTCGCGGCCAGACGCTGAGCCTCAAACGCAAAGAGTTTATCGAAGCGGCGCAGGTAGGCGGTGTGTCCACCGGGAATATCGTGGTTCGCCATATCGTTCCTAACGTGCTGGGCGTGGTGGTGGTTTATGCCTCACTGCTGGTACCAAGCATGATCCTGTTCGAATCTTTCCTGAGCTTCCTGGGTCTGGGTACACAAGAGCCACTGAGCAGCTGGGGCGCGCTGCTGAGCGATGGCGCAAACTCGATGGAAGTTTCACCGTGGCTGCTACTTTATCCGGCGGGTTTCCTGGTCGTCACCCTGTTTTGTTTTAACTTTATCGGCGATGGCCTGCGTGATGCCCTCGACCCGAAAGACCGTTAAGGAGCGCCGTCATGACAATTATTGAAACGGCCACTGCGCCACAGGCGCAACAGCAGAATAACCTTCTGCTGGATGTGAAAGATCTCCGCGTGACCTTTAAAACGCCGGACGGGGATGTTACCGCCGTCAACGATCTCAACTTCAACCTGCGCGCGGGTGAAACGCTGGGGATCGTAGGGGAATCCGGTTCCGGAAAATCCCAGACTGCCTTTGCGCTGATGGGCCTGCTGGCTGCTAACGGCGTGATTGGGGGCTCCGCTAAATTCAACGGTCGCGAAATCCTCAACCTGCCGGAACACGAGCTGAACAAGCTGCGCGCTGAGCAGATCTCGATGATTTTCCAGGATCCTATGACCTCGCTGAACCCGTATATGCGCGTAGGCGAGCAGCTGATGGAAGTCCTGATGCTGCACAAAGGCCTGGGCAAAGCGGAAGCCTTTGAAGAGTCGGTCAAAATGCTGGATGCGGTGAAAATGCCGGAAGCGCGCAAGCGTATGCGCATGTTCCCGCACGAGTTTTCTGGCGGTATGCGTCAGCGCGTGATGATTGCGATGGCCCTGCTGTGCCGGCCAAAGCTGCTGATTGCCGATGAACCTACCACCGCGTTGGACGTTACCGTTCAGGCGCAGATCATGACCCTGTTGAACGAGCTGAAGCGCGAGTTCAACACGGCGATTATCATGATCACCCACGACCTGGGCGTAGTGGCGGGCATCTGTGACAAAGTGCTGGTGATGTACGCCGGTCGTACCATGGAATACGGCAAAGCGCGCGATGTCTTCTATCAGCCAGCCCATCCGTACTCGATTGGTCTGCTGAACGCGGTGCCGCGTCTTGATGCGGAAGGGGAATCCCTGCTCACCATTCCGGGCAACCCGCCAAACCTGCTGCGTCTGCCGAAAGGCTGTCCGTTCCAGCCGCGCTGCCCGCACGCGATGGAAATCTGCAACAGCGCTCCGCCGCTGGAAGAGTTTGCACCAGGCCGTCTGCGCGCCTGCTTTAAGCCGCAGGAGGAGCTGGTATGAACGCATTAGATGAAAAACGCAACGTGCTGCTCGAAATCGCCGATCTTAAAGTGCATTTCGACATCAAAGACGGCAAACAGTGGTTCTGGCAGCCGCCGAAGACCCTGAAAGCGGTGGATGGCGTCACGCTGCGCCTGTACGAAGGGGAAACCCTGGGCGTGGTGGGAGAGTCCGGCTGCGGTAAATCGACCTTTGCGCGAGCCATTATCGGTCTGGTCAAAGCCACCGACGGCAAAGTGGCCTGGCTGGGTAAAGATCTGCTGGGCATGAAGCCCGACGAGTGGCGCGAGGTGCGCAGCGATATCCAGATGATTTTCCAGGATCCGCTGGCATCATTAAACCCGCGCATGACCATCGGTGAGATTATTGCCGAGCCGCTGCGGACCTATCATCCAAAGATGTCTCGTCAGGAAGTGCGCGACCGCGTGAAGGCGATGATGATGAAAGTCGGCCTGTTGCCAAACCTCATCAACCGCTATCCGCATGAGTTCTCCGGCGGTCAGTGCCAGCGTATTGGTATTGCCCGTGCGCTGATCCTCGAACCGAAGCTGATTATCTGCGATGAGCCGGTTTCCGCGCTGGACGTCTCCATTCAGGCGCAGGTGGTTAACCTGCTGCAGAAGCTGCAGCGCGAAATGGGGCTGTCGCTGATCTTCATCGCGCATGACCTGGCCGTGGTGAAACACATCTCTGACCGCGTGCTGGTAATGTATCTGGGGCATGCCGTGGAGCTGGGCACCTATGACGAGGTGTACCATAATCCATTGCATCCATACACCAGAGCGCTGATGTCCGCGGTGCCGATCCCCGATCCCGATCTGGAGAAAAATAAAACCATCCAGCTTCTGGAAGGGGAATTACCCTCGCCGATTAACCCACCGTCAGGCTGCGTCTTCCGCACGCGCTGCCCGATGGCCGGGCCGGAATGTGCTAAAACGCGACCGGTTCTGGAAGGCAGTTTCCGACATGCGGTTTCCTGCCTGAAAGTAGACCCGTTATAATCGCAAGGGCTGACATGATGTCAGCCCTTATTTTTTGCGAGGTAACTGTGTCGCGTATATTCACGTCAGCCCGTCGGCGGCTATATCATTTTTTATTCGACCCTGAAACGGTTTCCGGGCGACGCTTTGAAGGTCTGTGCGGTTTATTTGCGCTCCTCAGCGTGGTAGTCATCTTTATTGAATCGGGTGCCGGGACGCAATACCACCTGACGTTTGACGAATGGCATATCTTTGTCTGGCTTGAGCTGGCGATCACCCTGGTCTTTACCGCTGAATATCTCCTCCGGGTAATAGCCTGGCCCAATCCGGCCAGATATGTTTTCAGCTTCTGGGGATTTATCGATTTAGCCACCATCCTGCCGCTCTATGTCATGTGGCTGTGGCCGGAGATCAGCCTGAGTTATGTCTTTGCCTGGCGCGCGATGCGCGTGATTCGGGTATTACGTATTCTTAAATTGCTGCGTTTTATGCCGTCATTACGCGTGTTCTGGAGTGCGATCGTCAGCGCCCGGCATCAGCTTATTTTGTTCTACTCGTTTATTGCCATCGTCATGATCGTTTTTGGCGCGCTGATGTATTTAATAGAAGGGCCCAAATATGGCTTTACGACGCTCAATGCGTCCGTCTACTGGGCTATTGTGACCGTCACCACCGTGGGCTACGGTGATATTACGCCCCATACGCCACTGGGTCGCATCGTGGCGTCCGTGCTGATTTTGATTGGCTATTCGGTGATTGCGATCCCGACGGGACTTATTACCACACATATGAGCACCGCCTTCCAGAACCGCAAGCAGCAGCGCAAGTGTCCTCATTGCCAGCAGGGCGAACATGAACACAGCGCGCGGTTTTGTTACCGCTGCGGCAGTGAATTGCCGGAGTAAATAAAAAAGGCTGCAATCGCAGCCTTTTTTATTATTCGCGCCAGAGAATATGGCACAGCTTGTGGTCTTTCTCGCGACAGAGCAGGACGCGGGCGAAAATATCGTTAATTTCGCCGCCGTCTTCATCGGCCAGCCCAATCACCACTTCGGCAAAGAAGTCAGGATTCAGGTCGAAATCCACATGCTCAGCCCAGTCTTCTGAAGGGTCGAACAATTCAGCGCCACCGCGCTCTTCGAACTGCAGATTGAAGAGGATCACGTCTGCGGGATCGAGATTATCAACCGCCAGTTCGAGAAAAATGTCATAGGCCTGCTCGAGCGTTTCGTCTTCGGTCAGGCGATTGTTCAGATCCATTTCCATGATGACTACCTGTTTAACATCGTTGGGCACGTTTTACAGCAACGGACTAAAGAAGTAAAACAGTCGTTCGGCAATTCTCTGCCACATCGGACGTTTTACCCACAGTCTGGCATCCAGCAGCCGCGAGCGGGAGATATAATCATCCTGCACCGCTGCGAGGTCGCCGCCAAAGCCGGCATCATCAATGACCAGCGTGATTTCAAAGTTAAGCCACAGGCTGCGCATATCCAGGTTGACCGTGCCCACCAGGCTCAGCTCACCGTCGACGAGAACGCTCTTGGTGTGGAGCAATCCGCCTTCAAACTGGTAAATTTTCACCCCTGCTGCCAGCAGTTCGCTGAAGAATGCCCGGCTGGCCCAGCCCACCAGTAGGGAGTCATTTTTGCGTGGCAAAATGATGCTCACATCGACACCGCGCTGCGCGGCGGTACAGATCGCGTGCAGGAGGTCGTCGCTGGGGACAAAGTAGGGCGTCGTCATGATCAGATATTCACGCGCCGAGTAGGTTGCCGTCAGCAGCGCCTGATGGATTAAGTCTTCCGGGAAGCCCGGCCCGGAAGCAATGGTATGAATGGTGTGACCGCTGGCCTCTTCAAACGGCATAATATTGCCGTCCGGCGGTGGCGGCAGGATACGCTTGCCGGTTTCTATTTCCCAGTCGCAGGAATAAACGATGCCCATCGAGGTGGCAATCGGCCCCTCCATTCGCGCCATCAAATCAACCCATTGACCTACGCCCGAGTCCTGTTTGAAGAAGCGCGGGTCAACCATATTCATACTGCCGGTATAGGCAATATAGTTATCGATCATGATCATTTTGCGATGCTGACGGAGATCCATCCTGCGCAGAAACACGCGCAGGAGATTCACCTTCAGCGCTTCAACCACTTCGATACCGGCATTACGCATCATGCCCGCCCAGGGGCTACGGAAAAATGCCACGCTACCCGCGGAGTCAAGCATCAGGCGGCAATGAATGCCGCGCCGCGCGGCGGCCATCAGCGATTCAGCGACCTGGTCAGCCATCCCGCCGGGCTGCCAGATATAAAAAACCATCTCGATATTATGACGGGCCAGCTGAATATCGCGGATTAACGCCTGCATGACGTCGTCGGACGAAGTCAACAGCTGCAGTTGATTGCCCTTAACGCCGCCAATCCCCTGACGGCGCTCGCACAGCTTAAACAGTGAGGAGGCGACGCTGCTGTTCTCCTCGGCAAAAATATGTTTGCAGGCCTTAAGATCGTTCAGCCACTTCGCTGTGGAGGGCCACATGGCACGGGCGCGCTCGGCGCGGCGTTTACCCAGATGAAGCTCGCCGAAAGAGAGATAGGCAATAATTCCCACCAGCGGGAGGATATAAATGATCAGAAGCCAGGCCATGGCAGAGGGTACGGCTCTGCGCTTCATCAGGATGCGTAATGTCACACCCGCGATTAACAGCCAGTATCCCAAAATGACCAGCCAACTCACCACGGTGTAGAAGGTTGTCATAGGTAAAAAAATCCTTTTGAAAGCGTATTGTTATGAGTGTACGCATCAGGATTCATCTGGCAAATAAAAACGCCAGGTAAAAGCACTGGTTTGCTGCCGGGTTGGGTTTATAATGGCGACTCTGTAAGTTAAAGAGTTGTAGACATGAAGCGCAGTAGAACAGAAGTAGGGCGCTGGCGCATGTTGCGACAGGTGAGTCGTCGCAAGGCTCGTTGGCTGGAAGCACAATCCCGCCGCAATATGCGTATTCACGCCATCAGAAAATGTGGATTGACCAGACACCGCAATGCGTTGCTGTTCGCAGTCCAGGATATCTGAAACCATGAGGGCACCGTAACGGGTGCCCGCTGATTTTATAGCGTCTTATTTTTTAGGAATAGCGTATTTGCAGCGATATTCCTGTTGTGTTTAGCAAAAGGAGGGAGAAGTGTTTGCGGAGTTTGGCGTACTGAATTTCTGGACGTATGTTGTCGGCGCGTTTTTTATCGTGCTGGTGCCAGGGCCGAATACCCTGTTTGTGCTCAAAACCGGGATCGGTCACGGCGTTAAAAAAGGGTATCTTGCCGCCACGGGCGTATTTATCGGCGATGCGGTGCTGATGTTTCTGGCCTGGGCGGGCGTCGCGGCATTAATCCAGACCACGCCGGTATTGTTTAATATCGTGCGCTATCTCGGGGCCTTCTATCTGCTCTGGCTGGGCGGCAAAATGCTCTGGTCAGTGGTGAACCGCCAGAAAAATGCGAATGAGAGCGGCCCCGAACCGGCCAGTATGATCATGAAACGTTCGCTGGTATTAAGCCTGACCAATCCCAAAGCGATTCTGTTCTACGTATCGTTCTTCGTTCAGTTCATTGACGTGAATGCGCAGAGCACCGGCACTTCTTTCCTGATCCTCGCGACGACGCTGGAGTTGATAAGCTTTATGTACATGAGCTTCCTGATCTTCTCAGGCGCGTTTGTCACGCGTTATCTGAAAACGAAAAAGAAACTGGCAAAGCTGGGAAACGGGCTGATAGGGCTGCTGTTTGTCGGGTTTGCGGCGAGGCTAGCGTCGCTGCATTGATGGTTTGAAAGGCTCCTGAGGGAGCTTTTTTTATTATGTTTGACAACCCCTCATCGGTTAGTTGTATAGTGCAACTAAATGATGAGGGCACAACATGCACAGCGAAACCCCGGTAGTCAGTGTTATTCGACGTTCCTCGCGCCTTATGGTGCGAGAGTTAGGTTTTATGGCCTCGACCCTGGCCTCAACGAATTACTCACCTTCGGCCGTCCATACCCTGGTCGAAATAGCCCTACGCAAAGAGATGACGGCGAGTCAGCTGGTGCAGCTGCTGGGCCTGGATAAATCCAGCGTCAGCCGGATGCTGGCTCGCCTGATTGCCGCGGGCGAACTCGAGGAAGTGACTTCACCTGAAGATGCGAGAGCGAAGAGTCTCAGGCTGACCGCGAAAGGTCATGAGACGGTCAATAAAATTAATACCTTTAGCAATGAGCGCGTGGTCTCAGCAATAAAGAGTCTGGCTCCTGCGCAGCAGCAGACCATTTCTCAGGGACTTTCCCTTTATGCCAACGCGCTGCTGGCGTGCCGTGAGACAGGCAGCGACACGCGCCCCGACGAGCTCACGATAGTGCAGGGATATATTCCCGGCATGATTGGCCGTGTCGCGGAGATGCACGGGGTCTATTACGCGCGCGAGCATCATTTTGGCCGTTTTTTTGAGGCCAAAGTGGCCGCAGGGGTTGCAGAATTTAGTGACCACCTGGATAAGCCATGCAACCAGATCTGGCTGGCGGTGATGAACAGCAGGATAGTGGGGTCAGTGGCGATAGATGGCGAGGATTTAGCCCCGGGTGAAGCCCATCTGCGCTGGTTTATTCTCGACGATGGCTGCCGGGGACACGGGGTGGGGAAAAAATTGCTGACCGAAGCGATGCGCTTTTGCGACAGCGTAGGTTTCTCTGCCGTGCATCTCTGGACATTCAATAAGCTGACCGCCGCACGACGTTTATACGAATCGTTTGGATTTACGCTCGTTAAAGAGTGGGAGGGCGATCAGTGGGGAACCCTGATAACGGAGCAGCAGTTTACCCGGCGCAGAGACGCGTAACTTCCACCATAAAAAAGGCTCCTTTCGGAGCCGCTTTGGTTTCAGAACACTTTCTTATACGGTCGAACCGTCACTTTCGCATACACACCTGCGGCAACATACGGATCTGCGTCAGCCCATGCCTGAGCGCTTTCCTGAGATTCAAACTCAGCAATCACGGTGGAACCGGCAAAACCGGCGGCGCCCGGATCGTTGCTGTCTACTGCGGGCATTGGGCCAGCGGTCAGTAAACGGCCTTCATCCTGGAGCAGCTGCAAACGTGCCAGATGCGCAGGGCGCACAGACTGGCGTTTTTCGAGCGAATCAGCAACATCTTCAGAGTAAATCACGTAAAACACGGCGAAGCTCCTTAACCGGTAAAAGTGTCAGTTACGTTATGTGAAAGGGCAAACGACTGCAATGTAAAATAAAAACAATGTTAATACCCTGATCTGAATGCGCCTTTTTTGGCCTCTTATGCGCTAAAGTTGCGCCAGAACAAAGTGTCTTATTGAATATGATTGCTATTTGCATTTAAAATCAGTGTTCGGTTTTTTAACGTTGATGATTATGACTTCGATGACCCTTGATTTACCTCGCCGCTTTCCCTGGCCGACGCTGCTTTCTGTCGTGATTCACGGTGCTGTTGTGGCGGGTTTGCTGTATACCTCGGTTCATCAGGTTATTGAAATGCCCGCGCCCGCGCAGCCGATTTCGGTGACGATGGTATCGCCAGCGGATCTCGAACCGCCGCAGGTTGCACCTCCGCCACCGCAGTCGGTGGCTGAACCTGAGCCAGAGCCCGAGCCTGTTCCGCCGCCACCGAAGGAAGCGCCGGTGGTGATCCACAAGCCTGAACCGAAGCCAAAACCTAAGCCGAAGCCAAAACCGGTGAAGAAGGTCGAGGAGCGTCCGAAACGCGAGGAACGTCCGGTTGAACCGCGCGCTACCCAGACGGTCGAGAATGCAGCGCCTTCGCGTCCGGTGATGAATAACACCGCAACCGCGCCTAAGCCAACAGTCAGTGCCCCCGCGGGCCCGCGCGCACTGAGTCGCAACCAGCCTCAGTATCCGGCGCGAGCGCAGGCCTTACGTATTGAAGGCCGCGTACGGGTTAAATTTGACGTCACTGCAGATGGCCGCGTGGATAACGTGGAAATATTGTCCGCTCAGCCTTCTAATATGTTTGAGCGCGAAGTGAAATCGGCGATGCGCAGATGGCGCTATGAGGCCGGGAAACCGGGCAATGGACTGATCGTGAATATTGTTTTCCGCCTGAACGGCGGGGCGCAGATGGAATAAAAAAAGCCTCCTGATGGAGGCTTTTTTTTGCCTGTCGATCAGGCCTGCGGAAGTTGACGAGGTTTTCCCTCGCTATCCACTGCAACATAAATAAACAGCGCTTCAGTGGCCTTATAACGCTGTCCAATGGGTTCAGAAGAGACTTTCTTAACCCACACTTCGATGTTGATTGAAATAGAGGTGTTGCCGCGTTTGACGCAGCGCGCGTAGCAGCAAACCACGTCTCCCACCGCAACCGGGCGCAGGAAGGTCATGCCGTCCACTCGCACAGTCACCACGCGCCCGTGGGCAATCTCTTTTGCCAGAATTGCGCCGCCCATATCCATCTGCGACATCAGCCAGCCGCCAAAAATATCGCCATTGGCATTGGTGTCAGCGGGCATTGCCAGTGTGCGTAAAACCAGTTCGCCCTGCGGGGCGTTAGTTGTTGTCATTGTTTTAACTCGTAACGGAAGACTTCAGGCGGGATGCTACTATGATTTCACAGCGGAGAGAATAGACCAGAACGCCTGTCATAGACGTTCTGGTCAGTCATTAATCAGTGCTTGTCGTCCTGCGGCATGTGGCGATAGATGTATACGCCGCTTAACAGCGTGAAGATAAGCGTCAGCGCGGTCAGGCCGAAGACCTTAAAGTTGACCCAGATATTCTGCGGCAGCCAGAAGGCAATATAGATATTGGCAAGACCACAGAGAATAAAGAAGACCGCCCAGGCGATATTCAGACGGGACCAGACTTCCTGAGGCAGCGTCAGCTCTTTGCCCAGCATGCGCTGGATCAGCGGCTTTTTCATGACCCACTGGCTAATTAACAATGCGCCCGCAAACAGCGCGTAAATAACGGTCACTTTCCACTTAATAAATTCATCATTGTGGAAGAACAGCGTAAGCCCGCCGAATACGGCGACCAGGACGAAGGTAACCAGCGCCATTTTTTCGACTTTACGATAGCGAACCCAGCTGTAGATGAGTACAACAGCGGTCGCAACGATCAGCGCAGTGGTCGCGGCATAAATATCGTACAGCTTATAAAAAGCAAAAAAGACCACGAGCGGTAAAAAATCAAGAAACTGCTTCATTCTGTGATTCCATCTTCTGAGCGGGGCGGGAGGCAGCGATGCCCCCGCCTCAGGATTACTGACGAATTAACGTATACAGGCGGAACAGATAGACCAGCAGTACCGCTGAAATCAGATTGCTCAGCGTATTCGCCACTACCGCGCCAACGTTCGGCGTTAATACCGCAAAATTCGGTGCAAACAACAGCAGGAGCGTTTTGGCGAGCAGCCAGCCGATCACGGCGGGAGCCACCAGACGCATATTCGCCCATGCCAGTCTGATGCTGCTGCGCATCGCGGTAAAAATCCCCATTTTATCCTGCACCACCATCACAGGCGCAAATGAGAGCACGATAGCCAGTAATACGCCCGGCACCACCACCAGCATAATCCCCATTTGCACCAGCATGGTGGTTAAAAAGATCAGAATAAACAGCTTAGGTAAGACTGGCGCACTCGCACCAATCGCCCGTAAGGCGCTGACCCGGTGACCCGCCGAGACCAGCTGAATCATCAGCAAAACGCCGCCCGCCAGAACCGCATTACCGATCAGGCCCGAGAACGTGGACGCGGCAGACGCCCGCAGCAGAATTTGCTGCTGCTCCGGCGTCATGTTTTGCACCAGTTCAAACAGCCCCACGCTTCCGGCAAGATGGTCGCCCTGGCTCAGGCTGGCAATCTGTTCTTCACTCGGTGAGAAGGCATGGCCCAGCACCACCGTGATAAAGGCACATAGCAACGCGATCAGTAAAAAGGTTATGAACTGATTGCGGAAAAAGTTTCCCGTGTCACGGTAGACAGACTTCGCCGTGATAGACATGCACTCTCCTTGAGTATTGCAGGTGTTAATTAGCCGGCAATTGTACACCGGATGCAACTGCTGTGGCAGCATCAAGGCTTGTATGGAAAAGCATATCTTTGTAAAGCGGCGGTAATCCAACGCGCGCCCGGGCGCGATTACAGGCTTCGTTGACCTGCCCATCTTCCCCCGACATGGCAAATTCCCGGCACGGGCTGGGCCGATCCTCATAAATGGAACATCGGGTAGAGACCCCTGGCTCACCCTGTAGCGCTACGCAGCGGGCCTGCTTTTGGTTTGTGCCGCTCATGCAGCGCAGAAAGGGCGTTAACGGCTCAGTAAGATGAACCGGAACGGTACCGCCGCCATCGCTGGCTTCGGCCCAGTAGAAAGAGACTCGAAAATACGCACAACAGGCTCCGCACGTCATGCACGGGTTGATATCACTCATGGCACACCTGCAAAAGAAGAACGCATCAAATCAACTTGTGAGAGCGATAAATTATCCAGCCGTCAGAGGAAGAGCAAGAGGGGAAAAAGGGAAAATTTTGTAACCGTGAAATGCCAAAAATTGACATGGAAACAACTTATCGCTTTTGGATGCGTAACAAAAAATTAATCCAGATCAATGAATGTTAAGTTACTGGTTTTAATGTGATCTGTAGCAGATCACTTATTACTCATTTGTGAGTATATTCTCACCCGCGATTAAAACCACAACGATGGAGCGGATATGAAAAAATTAGCGGTGGCAGCCCTTGTATTAAGCAGTCTCTCTGGCGGCGCGTATGCGCATGAAGCAGGCGAATTCTTTATTCGTGCCGGTTCGGCTACGGTTCGCCCGACTGAAGGATCGGATAACGTGCTGGGTATGGGCGGTTTTAACGTCAGTAATAACACCCAGTTAGGGTTAACGTTCACCTATATGGCGACGGAAAACGTTGGTGTTGAGCTTCTGGCTGCAACGCCGTTCCGTCATCGCGTGGGTCTGGGCGCAACGGGTGATATCGCTACGGTTCACCATTTACCGCCAACGCTGATGGCGCAATGGTACTTTGGCGATGCCAGCAGCAAGGTGCGTCCTTATATTGGCGCCGGTGTGAACTACACCACCTTCTTTGACGAGAAGTTTAACGATACCGGTAAAGAGGCCGGTCTGACTGACCTTAGCCTGAAAGATTCATGGGGTATGGCGGGGCAGGTCGGTCTGGACTATCTGATTAACCGCGACTGGCTGATTAACGCCTCGGTCTGGTACATGGATATTGATACGGACGTACGCTTCAAGGCGGGCGGTCAGCAGCAAAGTATCAATACTCGCCTGGATCCGTGGGTGTTTATGTTCTCTGCGGGTTATCGTTTCTGATCCCCCGTCAAACTGGCCACAGGGTGGCCAGTTTGCTTTGCTCACTTCAAAACGACGGATAAACCGGCCGCTCATCAAGCTTTACGCAGTGCCTCAGGATATTTTCCCCATCATATAAATAGCTTAAAGCGTCGCTGGACAGGGAATGGAAAAGAATATCGCCGTTGGCAAACGGGATAATTTCGGTATCTCCCGCACGTTTATGTCCCGCACCGGTTTCAAAATGACCTTGCCATCGTTCCTGGGTATGGTCATAAACGTGCAGAATGACCTCGACAAGTCCTCTTTGCGGACAATTAAGGCGCAGGAAGGTAGAAGAGAAATTCAGGGACAGCGCATGGAAGGGAATCAATAAGGCGAAAACCAGTAAAGCTCGTAAATACATCAAACCGCGAAAACCTCCTTCAAAAGGGAAATGAGATTTTACTTAAGTCAAAAATCGCATTTTTGCCGTGGATCAAGATGTCTTATAATTCAATGCGATAAAGGCCCCTCGCGAGGCCCTTAGCGATCATTTTTGAATCAAATAGCGAATGGTCGGGCCATCCTGCTGGATATCCAGCACCGTGTAGCCGTGGTTTTTCGCATCCAGCGGAATGTTGTTGATGGACTGCGGACAGTCGCTGACCACTTCCAGAATTTCCCCTTTTTTGAGCTGCGGTAGGGCTTCAAGCGTGGCAACAGCCGGATAAGGGCAGGGTTCACCGACCATATCCAGACGGTAATCGGGCACGATCTCTTTCATGCAGCATTCTCCAGGGTTTCTTTTTTAACACTCGCGCGACGGAAGAAGCGTTTCTCCTGCGCGATAACCAGTAAAAAAGCGACCAGCAGCAGGGCGTAGGTGACCAGCAGGCCGCCGAGAGGGCCGAAGGTGCTCAGCAGGTTGACCTTGTCCCAGTTCGTGGCAAGCGCCGGGGACAGATCGTCCCAGAAGTACGCCAGGATCGTCGAGCCGATAACATTTCCCAGGCCCACCCACCAGTAATGCACCTGACCTTCAACGGCGCGGTACATCCAGCCGGTTTCACACCCGCCAGCCAGCACAATCCCGAAGCCAAACAGCAGGCCGCCAATCACCGCGTTAGGGCCAGCCCACATGATTTTCGGTTCAACGCCCAGCTGAACATAGCTGAAGATACCGATGGCGCTGACCGCCATCCCGGCGATAATCGCCTTCGCCATCATTGTGCGGCCGGTGATCCACATATCGCGAAACGCGGAGGTAAAGCAGATCTGCGCTCGTTCAATGAGCAGGCCAAAACCCACGCCGAACAGCATCGCCAGGCCGAGTTTGGGCTGATTCATCGCAGTGCAAAGCGCCCAGGCGACCATAGCCAAAAAGACCAGCATACCGAGGCGGAAACGGCGACGCGCCTGGTCCGGCTTCTGGGTTAACGGAGACGCTGCGCTGACTTTTGTCATTTTCACCGGAATGCGGAACAGCGGCAGCAGGGTAAATTTGGCACCGAAGTAAGAGCCGATGGCCGTGGCGACTGCAAAGAACCAGGCGTGAAGCGAAAACTGAGGAATACCCGTAAAGAAAGCGGCCAGGTTACAGCCCATCGCCAGACGGGCGCCAAACCCGGCAATGATACCGCCGACTACCGCCTGCATTATGCGAATACGGCTTTTGGGCATCCGCAACTTAACGTTGTTTGCCCACAGCGCCGCCGCGAAACAGCCACCGAACATGCCGACGATCATCATCCCGTCGATGCGGGTAAGTGGCGTGCCGTCCAGATGGATGAGTTTAAAGTAACCCCACTCTTCGGTATGCACGCCAGCGAGCTGTAGCAATTGACCACCCCAGCGGGTGAACTCGCCGGTCACGGCCCAGAAGGTGCCGGTAATACCGAAATAGTAGGTAGAGAGAATGCCTGCCGCGATAACGGCCGGGACAGGTGACCAGAACTTAACCAGGTAAGTCTGTTTGAAGGCGTGCCATGACATGAATAAGCCTCTGAACTCAGAAGGATTAAAGATAAAAAAGAGTCCAGATCATACGCTTGCACGCCAGAATGGAAAGCCATTCACGCCGAAAATATCGACGGGATCAATTTTGAGGTAATCCGTTGTAGAAGGTGGGGAAGGAAGGGTAACCGTCTGGCAGGGAGCCAGACGGTAGAGAGGTTATGCTTTGCGCGTCGCCGCTTTCATTGCGGTCACAAACGCTTTCAGCTCGGCCAGCATCTGCTCTGGCTTGTCCACGTTCTTTTCGATGATCTTCACAATCGCGGAGCCGGAGATGGCACCTGCCGCCTTCGCGTCAATCGCTGCGGTGACCTGATCCGGGGATGAAATCCCGAACCCCTGCAGCGGAGGCGCGGCATGATACTCGGCCAGCTTCTCCACCAGATGATGCAGCGGCAGTGCGGCTTTATTCTCGGCACCGGTCACGCCCGCGCGGGAGAGCAGGTAGGTATAGCCGCGTCCATAAGAGGCAATCTGGCGCAGCAGGGCGTCATCGGCGTTCGGCGGGCAGATGAAAATCGGGGCGACGTTATGGCGCATGGCCGCCTGACGGAATGGCGCAGATTCCTCGACCGGCACGTCTGCCACCAGAACGGAGTCGACGCCCACGCGCGCGCACTCGGCGTAAAACTCATCGATACCGCGGTTGAACACCAGGTTGGCGTACATCAGCAGGCCAATTGGAATGGTCGGGTGCTTCTGGCGAATCGCCGCCAGCATCTCGAAGCACTGGGTCGGCGTCACCCCGGAGGCGAATGCGCGCAGCGTCGCATTCTGGATGGTCGGGCCATCCGCCAGCGGATCAGAGAACGGAATACCCAGCTCCAGCGCGTCGGCGCCGGCTTCAATCAGGGTGTCGATAATCTTCAGCGACTGTTCCGGGCCCGGATCGCCCAGGGTGACGAAGGGAACGAAAGCGCCTTCCTGGCGGGATTTCAGCTCTGCAAATACGTTATCGTAGCGTTCCATCAGATTTCCCCTCGTGCTTTCAGAATATCGTGAACGGTGAAGATATCTTTGTCACCGCGTCCGGAAAGGTTCACCACCAGCAGCTGCTCTTTTTCCGGGTTTTCTTTCATCATTTTCAGCGCGTGCGCCAGGGCGTGCGAAGACTCCAGCGCCGGGATGATCCCTTCGCTGCGGCACAGCGTTTTAAAGGCTTCCAGCGCTTCGTCATCGGTAATGGAGACATAGTCCGCGCGGCCGGTACTGTTCAGGAACGCATGCTGTGGCCCGACGGACGGGAAGTCGAGGCCGGCAGAAATAGAGTAAGACTCTTCAATCTGACCCTCATCGGTTTGCATCATCGGGGATTTCATCCCGAAGTAGATCCCCACGCGGCCATGCTTCAGCGGCGCGCCGTGTTCACCCGATTCAATGCCGTGACCGGCAGGCTCTACGCCAATCAGGCCGACGCTGGCGTCGTCGATAAAGTCTGCGAACATGCCGATGGCGTTAGACCCGCCGCCAACGCAGGCGATCACCGCATCCGGCAGGCGACCCTCTTTATCGAGGATCTGCGCTTTGGTCTCTTCACCGATCATGCGCTGAAATTCGCGCACGATAGTCGGGAACGGGTGCGGGCCCGCCGCGGTACCGAGCATATAGTGCGCGGTTTCATAGCTGCCAGACCAGTCGCGAAGCGCTTCGTTACAGGCATCCTTCAGCGTCGCGGAGCCGCTGTGCACCGGGATCACTTCCGCTCCCATCAGACGCATACGGAAGACGTTCGGAGACTGACGCTCAACGTCTTTCGCTCCCATATAGATGCGGCATTTCAGGCCGAGCAGGGCGCTGGCAAGCGCAGAGGCCACGCCGTGCTGACCCGCACCGGTTTCGGCGATGATTTCGGTTTTGCCCATACGCTTCGCGAGCAGCGCCTGGCCCAGCACCTGGTTAGTTTTATGCGCGCCGCCGTGCAGCAGGTCTTCACGCTTCAGATACAGCGTAGTTTTGGTGCCTTCCGTCAGGTTGCGGCATTTGGTCAGCGCGGTCGGACGACCGGCGTAATTTTTCAGCAGGTCGGTAAATTCCGCCTGAAACGCCGGATCTTTCTGCGCGCTGACAAACGCTTCTTCCAGCTGGCGCAGCGCGGGCATCAGGATTTGCGGGACGTACATCCCGCCGAACTCACCAAAATACGGGTTAAGTAATGTCGTCATCTTCTCTTCCTTAATATGCACGCAGAGTTTTAAAAACCGAGGCCAGCTTGCTGGCATCTTTGATACCCGGTTGGGACTCTACGCCTGAATTGAAATCGAGGCCTGCGCAGCCGGTTTTAGCGGCTTCTACGCAGTTATCCGGGCTTAATCCGCCCGCCAGCAGGACGTTGTCCAGCTTTTCGGCGTTCAGCAGCGACCAGTCAAAACGCTGGCCGGTACCGCCCTGGCCGTTATCGAGGACGTATTTATCCACATGGTTCAGGTTACGCGAGGGCAACGTATCGCCAACGCTTTGCGCTTTCCAGATTTGCACCTGTGGTGCCAGCGCGGCGCGCAGGGCATCGATGTAGCTCTGGTCTTCATCGCCGTGGAGCTGCACCGCGCTGAGGGATAACGCGTCGGCTTTTGCCGCAACGTCTGCAATATCTGCGTTGCGGAAAACGCCCACGTAGCCGAGCGGAGCCGCTGCGATGACCTTACGCGCCTGCTCTTCGCTGACCGCGCGAGGAGATGAATCCACAAAGATCAGTCCGCCATAAATCGCTCCGGCTTCATACGCGGCCTGGGCATCCTGTTCGCGGGTTAAGCCGCAGACTTTGTTTTCACCCAGCAGCACGCGACGTACCGCCGCATTGAGATCGTCATGTTCCATCATGGCGGAGCCAATCAGGAATCCGTTGGCGAAGTGGCTCAGCTCGCGCACCTGGGCGTAGCTGTTAATGCCGGATTCGCTGATCACCGTGACGCCAGACCCCAGACGCGGCGCCAGCTGACGCGTACGGTTAAGGTCAATGGACAGGTCACGCAGATCGCGGTTGTTAATGCCGACCACTTTGGCTTCCAGCGCAATCGCGCGCTCCAGCTCCTCTTCGTTGCTCACTTCGGTCAGCACGCCCATGTTCAGGCTGTGCGCGACGGCGGAAAGCTGGCGATACTGCTCGTCGTCGAGCACTGAGAGCATCAGCAGGCAGGCGTCGGCCTGGTAAAAACGCGCCAGCCAGATCTGATACGGGTCGATAATAAAGTCTTTGCACAGGATCGGCTGCGGCGCGATGCCGCTGACGATCGGCAGAAAGTCGAAGCTGCCCTGAAAATATTTCTCATCCGTCAGCACGGAGATGGCTGAAGCATGATGCTTATAAATGCCGGCAATACGCGCCGGGTCGAAATCGTCACGAATAACGCCTTTGGACGGGGACGCTTTTTTGCACTCAAGAATAAACGCGGTGCGCGTACCCCGCAGGGCGTCATAGAAACGACGGCTGCTCGGGACGACGTCATTCTGGAAACTGGCAAGCGGTTGCTGTTGCTTGCGGGCTTCCACCCAGATGGCCTTATCGGCAACGATTTTCGCTAAAACGGTCTGCATTCTTTACCCTCTTGCCGCAAGTGCGGTAACGCGATCGTAAGCTGCACCGGAGCGCAGTACATCCAGAACTTTTTGAACGTTGGCCTTCAGGTCTTCCTCACCGTGCAAACGCATCAGCATGGCGACGTTGGCAGCAACGGCGGCCTCATGGGCGACCTCTCCTTTACCTTGTAATAAGCGCGTGAGAATGTCACGGTTTTCTTCCGGCGTACCGCCTGCCAGCGCTTCCTGATGGTATGGCGCAAGGCCGAAGTCGGCAGCCTCCAGCTGATAGCTCAGAATTTCGCCGTCGCGCAGTTCGGCCACCAGCGTTGGTGCATGAAGAGAAACCTCATCCATACCGCCGCTGTGCACCACGGCGGCACGCTGATAACCCAGCACGCGCAGCGTCTCGGCAATCGGCAGAACCAGCTCAGGGCTGTAAACGCCAATCAGCGCCAGCGGCGGATGAGCCGGGTTGATCAGCGGGCCGAGCACGTTAAACAGCGTGCGGGTTTTTAGCTGCTGCCGAACCGGCATCGCGTGGCGGAAACCGGTGTGGTACTTCGGCGCAAACAGGAAGCAGACGCCCAGGTCATCCAGCGCTTCACGGGAACGCTCGGCGTTCATATCGAGGTTAATACCGAATGCGGCGAGCAGATCGGAAGAACCTGACCGGCTGGAAACGCTGCGGTTACCGTGCTTCGCGACCTTCAAACCACACGCCGCCGCCACGAAGGCGCTGGCGGTTGAGATATTGATGCTGTTACTGCCGTCACCGCCGGTACCGACGATATCCGCAAACTGATAGTCCGGGCGCGGGAACGGGGCGGCATTTTCCAGCAGGGCCGTAGCGGCACCGGCGATCTCCTGCGGGCTTTCGCCGCGCACCTTCATGCTAACCAGCGCGGCTGCCAGCTGTTCAGGCTTCAGCTCACCGCGAACCACGGCGGAGAAGAGCTGATGGCTCTCCTGCTGGCTCAGGGTCTGCGCCTGGTACAGTTTTTCCAGAATCGGCTGCAGGGTGTTGGTCTGCTCCAGCTTCTGTAACGCCCAGTCGAGAGTCTGTTCCAGCAGGCGGGCGCCGTGGGAGGTCAGGATCGATTCCGGGTGGAACTGCAGGCCGCAGACGCGGTCCGCATCGTGGCGCACCGCCATCACCATGCCTTCAAACGAGGCGTTGATCGTCAGCCCGGCGGGAATATTGCTGCCAACCAGCGAGTGATAGCGCGCGACCGGGAGCGGGTTCGGCAGCCCGGCAAACATCGCCTGGCCGTCATGTTCAATGCTGGACGCTTTACCGTGCAGGATCTCACCCGCCTGGCCAACGTAGCCGCCATAGGCTTCAACAATCGCCTGATGGCCGAGGCAGATGCCGACGATCGGCAGTTTGCCGCGCATACGGGTCAGCAGCTCCGGCATACAGCCGGCTTCGCTCGGTGCGCCTGGCCCCGGGGAGAGCATCAGCACCGGGTTTTGCATGGTTGCCAGACGGTCAATCAGGGTCTGCGCAGGAACGTGGTTGCGGTAGATAACGACGTTGTGGCCATTCGCACGCAGCTGATCTGCCAAGTTATAGGTAAAGGAGTCGATATTATCGAGCAGCAGAATGTCAGCCATCAGAAAATCTCCTGTGCATGGTGTGCGGTAGCAATGGCGCGAAGGACCGCACGGGCTTTACTGCGCGTTTCGTCAGCTTCAGACTGCGGAACAGAATCAAGAACAATCCCGGCACCCGCCTGGACGGTGGCAATACCGTCTTCGACATAGGCGGAGCGGATTACGATGCAGGTGTCGAGATCGCCGTGGGCGGTGAAGTAACCCACCGCGCCGCCGTAGCTGCCGCGACGGCGTCCTTCGGCGGCGGCAATCAGCTGCATGGCGCGGACTTTCGGCGCGCCGCTCAGGGTGCCCATGTTCATGCAGGCGCGGTAGGCGTGCAGTACGTCGAGATCGTGGCGCAGCTCGCCAACCACGCGGGAGACCAGGTGCATCACGAACGAATAGCGGTCGACTTTGGTCAGGTCCGCCACGTAGCGGCTGCCGGGAGTACAAATGCGTGCCAGATCGTTACGCGCCAGGTCAACCAGCATCAGGTGCTCGGAGAGTTCTTTGTGGTCGGTACGCATTTCGAGTTCGATGCGGCTGTCCAGATCGCGGTCAAGCGAGCCATCGGCGCGACGCCCGCGCGGACGGGTTCCGGCAATCGGGTAGATCTCAATCTGACGGCTGGTGGCATCGTACTTCAGCGAGCTTTCCGGCGAGGCGCCGAACAGCGTGAATTCGTTGTCCTGCATGAAGAACATGTACGGGCTTGGGTTACTCTTTTTCAGCACGTCGTAGGCTGCGAGCGGCGACGGGCAGGGCAGCGAGAAGCGACGGGACGGCACGACCTGGAAAATTTCCCCGGCGCGAATCGCTTTTTGCATCTGGCGAACCACGGCGCCGTACTGGTCGTCTGTCTGGTTAACGTCGCAGGTCATTTTCTCCACGCGCTGCACCGGCAGCGCGGGCGGCGCTTCCGTCATCTGCTGCTGCAGCTGAGCGATGCGGTGCTCGAGACGGTTTTTCTCAGAAATAGACGGCGTGAACAGGCTTGCCTGGATGCGGGTGTATTGCTTCTGGTGGTCGATCACCAGCAGCGTTTCAGCCAGATAGAAGCAATAATCCGGGCAGCGATTACCCTGCTCGGTTTCCGGCAAATCTTCAAAACCGGCAACCAGGTCGTAAGCAAACAGCCCGCCGAAGAACATCGCTTCACGCTCGTCTTCCGGCACGGTGACCAGGTTCTGCAGCAGGCGGAAGGCATCGAAAACGGACAGGGAGCAGAGGCGCGCGTCTTCGTCCAGCAGCTGGCTCACCGGCGGGAAATGCAGAATGCGCATTTCTGGATGACGTTCGTTTTCGATGCCTGAAGGCAGGGCGGCATCCAGCAGCGGCAGCAGCGATGCGCCGTTGTCTGATAATGCCTTGATTGTGACGGTGTCACCTAAAGCGGTAATGCGCAGCGCGCTGTCGACCAGAAGCAGGCTCTTGAGATCGTCCTTGCTGTCGATATCCGCAGATTCCAGCAGCAGCGTTGCCGGGCGAGCCCCGCACACCTGATGAAACAGCGCAGTCGGGTTGTGGCGATAGGCCGCCTCGCAGGTCAGCAGTTCGAGATGAGGTTTGGCTGTTTGCATGTTGTTGTTCTCATATTTTGTTCAAAAAAAAGCCCGCTGGGTAGCGGGCGGGTATCTGTTTGCATTTCGCAGACGCGTGACACTGCCCGAAGATCAGGAAGTGCGCCACCAGCCGTGCAGAGTGAAATGTGCTGTCATTTTCAGATACCTTTCTCGTGTGAACTTGCGTACTAGTTAACTAGTTCGATGGCAAGTTGTCAACCCTTGATTTCAGAATTTCGCGTTAAGTCGGTATCATGGTGTTTTCGGATGTCTCCAACCTGTTATGGGAAGTGCTTTGAGCGATACCACCTACGCCATTATTTATGATTTACACAGCCATACTCAGGCCTCTGACGGCCTGCTGACACCCGAAGCCCTGGTTCATCGCGCCGTTGAAATGCGTGTCGGCACGCTGGCGATAACCGATCACGATACGACAGATGCCATTCCGGCGGCGCGCACCGAGATCGCCCGCAGCGGGCTGGCGCTGAATCTGGTGTCCGGCGTCGAGATCTCGACCGTCTGGGAAAACCATGAGATTCATATTGTTGGCCTGAATATCGATATAGACCATCCGGCACTTACGGCATTTTTGCAAGAACAAAAAACGCGCCGCAACCAGCGCGCAGAGATGATCGGCGAGCGTCTGGAAAAGGCGCATATTCCGGGCGCGCTGGAAGGCGCGCAAAAGATGGCGAACGGCGGGGCGGTCACCCGCGGTCATTTCGCCCGTTTTCTGGTCGACGCGGGCAAAGCGACGACTATGGCAGACGTCTTTAAAAAGTATCTGGCGCGCGGTAAAACCGGATACGTTCCGCCACAGTGGTGTACAATAAAACAAGCTATTGATGTGATTCATCATTCTGGCGGTAAGGCCGTGCTGGCCCATCCTGGGCGGTATAATCTTTCTGCTAAATGGCTGAAAAGGCTGCTGGCACACTTTGCCGAATGCGGTGGCGAGGCGATGGAAGTCGCCCAGTGTCAGCAGGCGCCCAACGAGCGCGCGCAGCTCGCGACCTATGCCCGCCAGTTCGGCCTGCTTGGGTCACAGGGCTCTGATTTCCATCAGCCCTGCGCGTGGATCGAACTGGGGCGCAAGCTCTGGTTGCCCGCTGGCGTTGAGCCGGTCTGGCAGCTCTGGGAACAGCCGCAGCAAATTGAAGAGAGGGAAGTATGAGTCAGTTTTTCTATATCCATCCGGATAACCCGCAGCCACGTCTGATCAACCAGGCCGTGGAGATCGTCCGCAAAGGCGGCGTGATTGTCTACCCGACCGATTCAGGCTACGCGCTGGGCTGTAAAATTGAAGATAAAGGGGCAATGGAGCGCATTTGCCGTATTCGCCAGCTGCCGGACGGCCATAACTTTACCCTGATGTGCCGCGATCTCTCTGAGCTGTCGACCTATGCGTATGTTGATAACGTGGCGTTTCGCCTGATTAAGAACAACACGCCCGGTAACTACACCTTCATCCTGAAGGGCACGAAGGAAGTACCGCGTCGTCTGCTGCAGGAGAAACGCAAAACCATCGGCATGCGCGTGCCGTCGAACCCGATTGCGCAGGCGCTGCTGGAAACCCTCGGTGAACCGATGCTCTCCACCTCGCTGATGCTGCCCGGAAGCGAGTTTACCGAGTCCGATCCGGAAGAGATCAAAGATCGCCTGGAGAAGGTGGTCGAGCTGATTATTCACGGCGGCTATCTCGGCCAGCAGCCGACCACCGTGGTCGACTTAACCGAAGATGCACCGGAAGTGATTCGTGAAGGCGTGGGTGACGTAAAGCCTTTCTTGTAAAGGTATAAGCAGATATACTACGCGGCCATCAAAGCAGGGCTCAGCCCTCTTTTGACCTGATTCGACGCCTGTGAAGGCCTACAAACAGCGCGTTGAATCAATAACTTATCGTGTGAGATGAATCTAACCTATTGATTTTACAACAATGGATGTCACACGATGACCAACAAACGACTGTACAACAATCCCAAATTTACCACCAGACGCGGCAACATCTTCTATGTGAATTTCCGTTTGCCGTCTGGTGCGTTCTTTCGTCAATCTCTCGGAACTGATTCCCTAAAAGTGGTTGAGGTGACGATGTCACGTTTGATGCCATATATCCCTCTTGTTCAAAGTGGGGCGATGTCAGAAGAAACTTTCAAAAATGAGATCGCGGGTGTGCGGAAGGCTTCAAAGAAGGATGTTGATAAGTTTCTCGTGCATTGGTTGTCTATGAATGCTATCGAGGCGAAAACTATTCCAGAGGTCGGGAAAGCGCATAAAAAAATGTTCCCTGGTGGGCACATCGATGTAGACAAATCCATAGTTCAAGCGGCTGGATATGCAGATTACAACCTCCAGCAATTGCACACTGGTGACCAGGAGTTTGCCGCGCTCATTAAGGCATCACTTAAATTAAATAATCTCCAACCAGCACCGGAAATTATACCCGATATCGAGGAGGCATCTAGCGAGTTAACAATGGCTAAGGCAATGTTATACCAAGCTTATGAGGCTTTTTATCGTGGTGACTTGCTGAAATACAGACAACTGACACAGACCCTTGTAGAACGGGCTGAAGCTATCCAGCGTCAACATCCAGACCTACCGCGCCTCCCGATCAAGGCGTTTATCTTAGGCGCTGAAAGCGAAATGACTAATCACAGTGAAATTGTAGAAACATCCTGTGATGACACACTACACCTCAAAGATGCCATAGAGATGTACTGTACGGAGAAGGGGGCGCACTGGGGTGTCACTCTTAGTCGTGATAACAATCGTTATCTAGAGGTGTTACTGGCGATCCTGGGGAATGTTCCTGTAAAGGACATCACTAAACAGGATATGCGCAAGGTCTGGGCGGCGGTGCGGTCGCTTCCAAAACGTACACTACCTAAATATTCAAAACTGTCACCACAGGAATTATTGGAACTGGATGACATTCCAGAGGAAGATTGCATTTCATCAGCTAACGCTGGCAAACACTGGAAAATCTATTCCTCACTGTTCAAAATTTTCTTGAAAGATGAAAAAGACATATTTGAAACAGCCCCGACAGAGGGGATAAAGATTGATGTCTCAGAGAAGCGTTATGGCAACTACGCTCGCCCAGAGATGAAGAAAATCGTGGGGCAGGCTGTGAAACTGGATAATGATTCACCGTTCAAGTGGGTCCTGTTGTTGCTGGCTTATACAGGTGCAAGGCGTAGTGAAATAACCCGGTTAAAAGGTGATCAAGTAAGAAAGGATGAGGTGACAGGCCGTCATTATCTTATGATCGCGGTAGATGGCGGAAAAACCGATGCAGCACAACGGCAAGTACCCCTTTCCGAACGTCTTATTGAATATGGATTCCTGGAGTACGCCAAAGGCAAAAAGGGATTCTTGTTCCCTAGGTTCGCTGGTAACCCAGAAGCTTTCACATTACAGTTTAAGGAGTTGCGTGATGAATTGAGTATTCCTGTTCTGGATGATTACGGAGATCGACGTGTCGTGCACTCCATCCGGCACAGTTGCATATCTGAGATGATTTCTAAGACGTCCAATCACGTTTTGGTGCAACAAATCGTAGGCCATGAGCATAGTCAGAGTTTGGGTATTACAGCCCGTTATACACATCGTGTCCCGCTATCTGACTTGATCAATGTAATTGATAATCTTGAATGGTTGTAATGCCTTAGGAGGCTAGCATTCCGCCCCGCTTGTCGCTTATACCCTAGCAGGGCTTTGTGGCTTCTATTGCCTGAAATCTGATAAATTGTCCAAACATCATGTGATCGTTAACCTTAAATCGTCGCAATGTTTTGGCACAACCAGACGATAAGAAAGAGGTGATGGAGCCTGCCGAAAAGTTTCGGCTGGAATGCTGTAAAGTTCATCAGTATGATTGTGTATACCATCGCCAGTTAAGAAATGCGGAGAGGACAATATGGATGTTACTGATGAGGTTTTGTTGAGTTCTGGTTTTACACCATCGGATTTGCAGAAGATAAAGAACAACGTTGAAAGCTATGGCGGAACGTTGGGGAATGCTATTAGGGACCTGGCCAGGCGTTTTATTCTCGCTATGTGGGTTGTATCCGGTTGCCTTGCTGTATTCATTTTTCTGGTGATATTCGCATCTCAGGAGAGTATTTTCTCTGGTGCAATTGGCCTTTCTTGTGGTGCAGCGGTTGCAATTTTTATACAACCGCCAGTGCTTGCTTATAAATCCTGGCGATTTTGTAGGGTGAACAAATCTTAATCAGTACTGTTATCAGTTGCCAGAAGATCAAAAATCACTTTCGCTTTGACACCATATCCAGCGATTTTCATCGTTAGCTTGGGCCTGCTCATTGTGTCAACTTTTCGGTAGTAATCACGCGGCAACCAACGAAATAATCGCCAGGCCCCTGGTTTCCTTGCTAAGCCGAAGATGCTATAGACACTAGCCCCCAGAGTCACCGCATTATAAAAAGCTAACCCATTTTTTGAGCTAAACCCCAGAAATTGTGCAGTTTCCATTGCGCCATCAGCAAAAATGCCTTCCGATTTGGATTGTTCACCATAACGAAGATGGCTTGCTTCTTTTGTTATACCGTTAATACCATCAACGAATAAAACTGCACCTGCAAGAACTCCGACAGGGGTCATAGTGGACATCATAACCATTCCACCAAATAATGCCGCTCCAGATACCACTATATGGATTGCCGAAATCACGTATCCGACGATTTTATTGTTTTCCCTGACAAACTCGACCTTTGCATAAAGTTGGGCGGCTCTGGTTCTTAACAGGCGTTCTTGTTCTTGTAGATTATCTGTTTCGGCACGCAGATTTTTGATGCATGCAATGCATTCTTCATCGGTTTTGGCCCGTCGTGCAGTTTCAAATTCTTTCTCTACGACCTGCCTTATCTCTTCGACAAACTTGATACGTGTAAGACCATCTTGCAAATAGAATGCTGATAGCCGATTTGCTGTTTCGACGAGTTTCCGGGCTTCAAGATTCACCATGGTATCTGACCATGTTCTGTTCCAGCCCCTGTTGAGCAGCGCTATATCCATAAAGCCTCCTTTCCTAGATGTGTCTGGTCATTTTACGTGCAATACGCTCACGGGCAACAGGAAATGCTTTCCCAGAGTCTAATTTTAGCGGAACGAACACATGGGCAAATTCTAAGACCCCACACAGTATTTCACTATTTGTCATCGTCGGATGTGTTAAAGCTCTTGCTATACGGACAGTGTTTCGACCGGGTTTTATAGACGAACGTGTACACATTGTTACTGTATACGCAAAGAGTCATCCCATTGTCCGTGGTGGTCTGTACAGGATTGCTCATCGTTATGCGCCCAGCGCTGGCGCTAAACGACGACAACAAACCGCAGAGTATCAATACATAACATTTCATTTTCTCGTCCTTTTCTGGAGTGACGTTCGCTACGTCTTACCACTTACCACTTCGCCATTGGGTGCATGGCGGACTGTGCATGTACATTATTGATCTATAAAAACGATCGATAATATAATTTCGATCGATAAAATCTATTATGAATTTTAACGGTCAAGTCTGCATACAGGAAGAAGCATGAAAAAAATTATTGGGTTGTCTCTGGCGTTCTGCACTTTCTCATCCGTAGCTGGTGATTCTGCCTCAGGCGAAATCCAGCCATATCCTGATTACCTGTCTGCCTATGTCAAAACGCTTGTTACAGCCAGTTGCGACCAGGTACTTTCAGATGATGGAAAGAACTCCATTGATAGAGTCATCAAGTCCATCAGCACCAGCGCCACCAAAGGAATGACTACCGACACGGAAAGTTACTACGCTGTTTACAATTCAATCGTCTTTGGCGCGGAGATGGGGGATAAGCTGAAAAATGCTAAGAAGCAGAAAATGATTCTGGCAACGAAAGACAAAATTGGAATAGATAGTTGCGGTGGTGTTGGTGCTTATGCATTGATACAGAAGGATTTTAGAAAGATGGTCCTTGCGGGGCTAATGCCTTTAGCCCCGCAAGCTGGTGTCGTAAAACCAAAGGCGACATCTTCTGACGAAAACGTGTATCGGACTACTGCGAAAGACCTGGATGAATTGTATAAAGCTAACGAGGTTGCAGCCGATGACAAAATTGGTGGTCGTAAGGTGGAAGTGACCGGAACTATTCAGGACATAACAAAAAATTTCGCGAATGATGTTGTTCTTAAACTTGAAAGTGGTAACCGCTTTATGCCCGTCAGCCTGAGTATGGCTGATTCAGAGAAGGCTCAGGCGTCGAAATTGAAAAAGGGGCAGAAGATCACCGTGACTTGCGAAAAGATGCAGTTTTTCATCGGTGCGCCGTCTGGCGGCAACTGTACTTTTAATTAGTTGTATTAACCATACAGCTATGGGATAGATCTAAACCTAATCTGACAGGCAACTCAGTGCCAGAAACTGACGTTGTTATTCATGTAGCGTGTTAATCTGTCGGTAGCAGATCCTGGAGGTTCGAATGCTTTATAGCTGCATGAATAATACGAAATGGAATGAGATCCGCGTTGCAATGGTTAGCATGGAATCTCCTCCTTCATGGAAAATTACTTTTCTCAATGGCTATGAATCCGCAGTTGATGGTGAGTGGTTTTACCATTTCAGTGAAGGCGGTTACTTGGATATCCAGTATCTTGATATTTTGACAAATTCAGTAGCGCAGCATGCCATGGTGGGTACCATCCTTCGGGCTATTCATATCCCTGGCATTGAGTCTCCAACCGATTATAGGATTTTGGGGTACGCGGATACGATCAGCAATGTGGATTATCTTTAGTTGAATAGATCGACCAAAAGGAATGTTCTAGTAGTAGGTGATATTGAGTTCCGTTCCTCGCTCACTGCGGACCTTCAGCTCAGTCGGATCGTCCGTTTCGTGCTGTGAGGCATAGCCGAGGCGTAGAGCTATCGTCTCAATTGAGATCTTATCGCGAATAATCCAACCTACGAGACGCATTCGTTGTTCTTGTGCATAGCGTTGGGCGCGCTGCTGGACGGAGTAATGCTTGCGATCCATATGATATCATGCAGGCTTAAGGCGTTCCTGTGTGGGCAAGGCGCAACAGTTCTGGTACAGAGCAGTGTCCTGCGGACCAAGCATGACGTCCAGACTAGTCTTAAGAAGATGACACTCATTCCTCGCGGTCAAGCAACGCAGAAAAAAGACGAGGCGATGCCAGGAACAATCGTCGGTGATGATCCAAGGGTCAGCGGGTTTGTACGCGATCGTAATATTCGATGATTTGCAGCGCAACCGCAGCAATCTGCACCGCTTCTTCTCTACTGGTACCGGCTGCTTTTCCCCCAAAACGGTCATGGAGAACGGCCTGATGAAACTCTCCCACTTCCTCTCCAAGGATGGCACCCCAGATGAAAGGATCCAGATTGCGGTCTGCTCCCCATTTGGCATCCTGCCGTTGCATTTCAGCTAACACATCTTTCAGTGCTTCGGTTTCTTGATGTTTATCTTTCATGATTCCCGCTATGTGTCCGTCATTTTAAGCGCTATCATTAACATTAAATATATGCTGAGTCCATTACGATGGAACATCGCATTTTGTGATTGAACGGTAAGTTTGCTATAAACGTAGCAATGAGAAAAATTAAAAGTGGATAACCTTGTTCATTACCTTTCAAAGCAAAAAGTTAAGAGCTCTTTGTGAGAGTATGCACAATGCAAATGAGAACCTTGGTGAAAAACTGGCATCTAGGCTACGCGCACGCCTTTCCGATATCACCGTGGCGGACAACATTTTAGCGTTGCCCGTCGGTTCGCCGGAGGTATGCTTTGAGGAAGGGGAAGAGTGTATTAGAATTACCCTTCTCGGCGATATAAAAATGGGATTTGTTTGCGGGAATACGGTTCAGCCCAAAAATCAAGACAATACGATTGACTGGTCCCAGGTCAGCCGGATACGGTTAGTGTTCATAGGTGATGTGAAATGATGGTAACGCAGGACTTCCAGCCTGACTGGGTATCTCCACCCGGTCATACGATTATAGATCTGATGGATGAACATGGGATTTCTGATGAGGAACTGAGTAAGAAGATAGGCTTGTCCCTTGATCGGGGTCAGCAACTTCTTGAAGGGAAACTCAGACTTAATCCGTCCCTGGCCGACAAACTCGAAGAGCTGTTCAACGTATCGACGGACTTCTGGATCAGGCGCGAAGATGCTTATCGCCAACAAATAGAACATATCCAGAAAGTGAACAGCGACTGGCTGGAATCATTACCCGTTCGCGATATGATGGAGTTTGGCTGGATCCCGAGGAGCACAACGCGCGAAAGTAAATTCCGGCACTGTCTGTCGTTCTTTGGTATACACTCCGTGAGTGAGTTTTTTCACAAAATACATTCTGATGCTCCACTGGTCGCCTTTCGTAAATCACTGAATCTGACGACTGAGCCTGTCGCAGATCTGGTATGGCTCACCCGAGCAGAACAGCTGAGTGCAAAACAGGTCTGCGCAGAATGGAATAAACAGGCGCTGCAGGCGCTTTTGCCGGAACTTCGCAGAGCAACAAACGAACCTGATATGGGAATTTTTATCCCCCATATTCGCCGGCTTCTCGCGACTGCCGGGGTTTCGCTGATCGTTCTGCCAACGCCCAGGGGATGCCGGGCCAGTGGTGCCACCTGCTTTTTCACTCCAGACCGCGCCACGCTAGTCATGAGTTTCCGTTATCTCACCGATGACCATTTCTGGTTTACGCTGTTTCATGAGATCGGGCATCTCATTCTGCATGAGGCAGTGCGGGTCCGTGCGGAAGGTAAAGAAGGTCTGACGACAGAAGAGGAAAAAGAAGCCGATACGTTTGCGGTAGACGTCCTCATCCCGGAAGAATACAGGCAGCAACTCAGGCTCTATGGTGTTCGCCACTGGCGGGACATCGTGCGCATGGCCCGGAAAATGGGCGTATCAAAAGGGATTGTGCTCGGGTACTTACAGCATGAGGGCAACATTCCTTTTTCTCACCTTAACCGGCTTAAGGTGAGATTCAGTAAAGAAGATATTGTATAAGTTCAGCCGCCAAAATAGACGTAGCGATCAGGTGACTTCTGCCAGTTACACAGCGCGTCTTCAATGACCTGCATTCTCAGATAAGGTGCAGGGATAATTTCGGCAAGCTCTGCCAGTTTATCATTCAGAGTCTCAAGTCTGTCACCGACGCTCCGGCTGTTACTGAACAGCAGCCGGCTCCCCTGAAGAGGGCCGGTAGCTCCCTTCAAAAAAGCATGCCCCGGTTCTGCCTCGATGAGCCCGGTTTTTTTTAGCATAGTCAGGTAATCAAATCGGGCGGTTCGTCCGAATGAAACTACCGTATTCAGGCCTGAATACAGCAATTCGAAAAGAGTAGCAGGTGTTGCCGCGAGACTCCTTGCTTCTGCAAACCGGGCCTCGTGGCTGTATGTTGCTCCGATGAATCCGAGATAAGAACGAAAAACGGCAGGTATTGAACGACGTGAATGATATTTTTTCGTTTCATATTTGCGGTGGTTACCATACTGTCTGAGACTGCTGTGTAGAGTTAGCTCATCAGAAACGCTGGCAAACCACTGTTCAAAAGCATCAAAGTCATCCGTTATGGCTTCCCATGTCCACGTCTGTGTACCCAGTCCACTGTATATATCGCGGCACAAAGCCCAGCCAGTTTTATTACTTCGGCCAAAATGAGTGGCTAGGAAAACCAGCCAGCAGGCTTCGTCATAGTTGTTGTCACGCAGATGGAGACATGCAGCACGAAGAGGATCAAATAAATCTGAGTTCGGCTCTTTTCTTAGCGGATTCATATAATCGGTTCGTGATGTCAGAACTGACATATAGCGAATGCGGCGGATACTGTCGATAATCTGAAAGGCAAATACATTATAGTGAGCCGGAGAACTCAGTCCATTCAGGGGATGTTCATCGCGACTGAAGTTCTGAAGAGCGGCGACCAGCTGGCTGGCCTGACTGTGTCTGTTCATTATATTTTCCCGTCAAAAATAAATCGGTATTCCTGATTGTTCAGTGCAGTCAGCTCCTGGCGGGCCAGCTCATCGTGTGCAGACGTATGTGAACGCAACAAAAAATGGGTCTTTATCACGCGCAACAGATCCTTCCAGTAGTCACTCAGGGGCATAGTATCAATATCAAACTCCTTATTTTCCCGCAGCGCCTTTTCTGCTTCAAGGATGACTGTGATGTCCTTTAAGGATTGAATTTCAGGCATATCACCCATCACCGGCAAGGTGCTCATAAAGCCTTCTTGCTGTAGCGCTTTTACTTGTTCAAAATGTTCTTCATAGATATGGAGGCTTGAGACGAAGTGATGATAATGCCCTAGTTTGCACCCAGTGAGACGGGCGATCAGCTCCTGCAACATCGTGAAGGCGAACACATCATGGGGTAAGCCCATAAAGGCATCGTTAGAACGCATACAGACAAAAAGATGCAGCGCGTCTTGTCTGACAATAAACTGCAACGATATTGTGCACGGAATATCAGCATATTCTGTCTGTTCCGGATTACCCGTAACTAGATCTGAGGCATCAAACAGTTGTATCAGTGCGCGTCGAGTAGTTCTTTTCTCCTGCAGAAGACTGATGACATTTTCCAGCTGATTATACAGCCCGTGCATACTAAATAATCTCGGACCATATCCCCCGTGTATTCTGCCATCGGATTCAGCGTATTTTACGTAGCGAGGTATGAAGTGCCGGATGAAATCGAGATCGTTCTGGCCTGAGAGGTACCACAGCAATTCCCCCAGACAGCTGATAATTTTACCGCGGGATTCTGTCCTGCTTATTCTGCGGCGAGGATCGGTGAGAATCAGGTGGGCTCCCAGAATCTCAATATTTGCTCCTTTAGTGGGAGTATTCCAGAGTCCGTCAGTCAGGATCGCCTGATGGACATCGTTTAACAGATCGTCAACACATTCAGCCGTCACCAGAAGAGTCATATGCTGCCTGTTATATTATGAATGTAACAAATCATTACCACCAGTACAATAAAGAGTCAATATTATATTAATACAAACAGGGCTATAGCAGCTATGACACACGTCATCAGGTGCGAAATTTAACACCCATGTTTCCTCCATTACCTCTGGGGGCAATTAACGTTTACGCAGCCTAAGACTGAGTACGCAGACGCATGCGGGCCGCTCGCAAAGATATTCCGCCAAGTGAATCGGTCGGTTTCCTAATATCAGCCCTGAAAATGGCGCTGTAAACCACACTGCCAAATGCGGCGCACCTGTAAGCACCTGACTACAGCCTTTACCACTGTGCTACCAGTGAAAACCGTCAGCTCATGTCTGAGCTAATACAAATAGTACCTCATACCGTCTGCCGGGTAGAATTCCCGGTAACTTACCCAATCCCCTGCCACGAAGATTTCAGAAGTCCCCCGTCCTCAAATTGTACTCACAAGAAAAATATCAACGGCGCTATGTCTGATCGGTCTGACCGATTTTCCCCGCTCGTAAATATTCCTCCTGATCTTTACCAAATATCCATGGGGTATTTCTGGTGGTTGTTGTTGTGGTATCAACAATTGTTCATTTTGCGATACCAGATGACACCCCGCAAGTATGGTATCAACAAAATACCATATTGACTTAAAGATACTATCGAGTAATTATGATACCGTTTTTGATACCAGATGAGGGGATGTTATGAGCCGTACTTTTGCATATTGCCGTGTTTCCACCAGCGAGCAGACAACCGAAAACCAAATCATGGCGATCCGTCAGGCTGGTTATGACGTACCTGATCATCGCGTTGTATCGGAAACCATATCCGGTGGCGTACAGGCAATGAAGCGTAAAAACTTTGCTGATATGGTTACTCATAAGCTGGAAGACGGGGATCGGTTGGTAGTGCTTAAGTTGGATCGCCTAGGTCGTGATAATCTCGATGTACAGCAAACGATCACTATGCTGGTGGAAAAGGGAATTGATGTTGTATCACTGGATCTGCCTGTGCGTAATCTCACCAGTGCGGAAGGGAAGCTGATGCTGCAAATGTTTTCAGCTTTTGCAGAGTTCGAAAAATCACGCATCATTGAGCGCACCAGAGAGGGGCTGGCACGGGCAAAGAAGGAGGGCAAGAAGTTAGGCCGCCCGGTGGCGACTGATACCCGGAAGCGCGTACAGGAAGCCAAAGCCGGGGGACTTAGCCAGTCAAAGGCAGCGCGTGAGTTAGGGCTGAGTCTGCCCACAATCAAACGTAACTGGAATCTCAAAACTGATGAGAACTAAAAATAAAAAAAACGTTCGGACGCGGCTCTATATAGCCGCTGCTTTCCTCGTGACTACCATACTTACAAGCACAAGTGATGCCGTCATGGAAGCGTATCGTAAAGTAATCTCTCAGAATATTGTTCCTGTGATGAACTCATTATGGTTTCAGTTTTATGGCTTCTTGCATCCTCTTCCGGAACATCACGATTATCATTTTTCTGTCACGTTCTATATTCCACCTTCAGGCGGAAACGTGGGAGGGAAAGAGATGACAGGTGTATCAATTCCAGGTGAAGAGTGCAGAAAGTCAGGAGGGATGACATCCAGCGCACCATCTGCCCTTAATTATGAATACTGGAAAAATAATGTCATTACTGAGGCTTATTGCTCAAGCAGCAGAGTCACTGTAGCGATTATTCCACAAACAGGGGGAGAGAAGCAGATCATTTATGATGGTTTGTTTTATGAGGGAAAACAGGTCCCTTTTTCAGGCGTCCCTGGCCGATACAACGCCGGGGTATTACAGCTTATGTCAACAGACCGTTCAGAACCCGTTGGTGAGTGGGCACCGATAAATCAATGTCAGAAGAATGGTGCATGTTGATTAATTTTCCGCTCATAAGCTTTAGGATAAACGCATATCAGCCTCGCATATAGTGGGGCTTTTTTCTGCATTTCAGCCATTTAATCCGGGAAAGCGGGAAGTAAGTACCAGAGGCTGGGCACTGAACGGATTGAAAATTTTCTCGCAGAGATGAGAAAAATACGCTATATTTAAAAGTTAACCTGTGGGCGTTAAGGAAAGGCCCTGTTAAACGAAGCATACGCCCTCGTGAGCGCTTTTTGTGGTATGGGTAATGCGTTGGTACTGCCTTTGAGTTTGAAGCTCGTAGCGGGCTTTAAACAAAGGATTTCGAGATCACGGTTTTTTGTTTCGAAGCTGCGAAGTCGAATGAAGCTTGTCACCCTTGCCCGTCTGATACTTTCCGCGCTCCTTCGCTAGGTACGATAACCAGAAGATCGGACCTTCAAGGGTTTCCGGTTTACCTCGTTCGATAACATAATGTTTCGTGTACTTGTCACTTGGTTTCGGGAACTCCACCAGCGTTGGCTCACCTCCTGACAGATTTGTCCAGATTTCCGTAATAGCGCCAGCAATGCCACTTGTTGGCGTTCCAAGTCGTTTTACCTGCCGGTGCGGAAGGGCTATCCAGCAATGGTAATGCACCTGTTTTGCCATTTCTTTTTCCCGCACCCAGCCGTAAGCAAAGTTGAGGATCGGGCCTGTCATTCCTTCGGGCCTGCGAAACTTCGATTTCAAACGTTCACGTAGTTTCTTGAAAAGCTGGCTTATCCATTCGTTAGCAGTGTCTACGGGCGTGCCTGCTGGTAAGCGAAGATCAAAGCGGGTTAGATAGACACGGCTGTAAGCGGACAACATCGCGTCAAGTTCTGCGGCAGCAGGTGTGAGAATATCTAACCGAACGCCGGATTCGGCTGTGGTGTTGATCGGGTAGCTGTAGCCGTTATGGATAAACGAATCGCCCGTGATGACCTGATAGCGTCCGTGATCATGGGGGACAGTTTTGTAAGGAGTGGTTTGTGGTTGTGCTGTATGGCGTGCTAGCTGTGGTTGTACCTGCCGTAACAATGATTCTCCTTTGTATATTTTACATAAATTTACTCTCACGTGCGTGCATACGTGTACGTGCGTATAAGTTATTACCATCTGACCACCGCAAAATGATATATATTTGGATAGGTAAAGGGCGTATGCCAAAGGGATCGCAGGTGGTTTTAATGGTGTGAATTTTTTCGAATGAAGTTTACATTCAATAGAAATCCATTATTAAACATATCGTCAATAATTTCGGGATGCAAGAATTATTTTACCCGGCGGTATTTTTCCGGGTTAGCTTCAGCAAGTGCTTTCGCCTTTGCGATGGCGCGTTTCAACGCTTCTTCATCGATAACATTAACGGGGCACTCGCGCAATGCCTTTGATGTTGTCATGCTTTAACACCATTCAGGAGAGAGCGTAAGCGATCCCGCATTGCTGCTTGCTCTGCCTCTGCTTGTTCTTTGGCTTTCCGGTGTGAGTCCTCAGCGGCTTGTTGCATCAGTACGTCAATTTCACGCTCCATAGCGGTAAACAGTTCATCGCTGTAAGCGTCAGATACTTTGGAGCGTAGCTCTTTGAGTTCCGTTTCGATCAGTGGGTCAGGCTTTTGTAGAGTCACGGAAATCATCGATGAATTGGCAAGCACTGAAGCAGGGCCAGAAAGATGAAACCGCCAGCCGTCAAGGATCAGAGTCTGGAACCTGTCCACCAGCCGCGCCGGAATGTCGGCAAAGTTCTGGAACTTGTTATAACGGGCTTCGGCGTTTTCAATGCGGAGCTGCAAAACTTCTGGATTTGGTTGGTATTTTGCAGCGATTTTATCGATAAAAGTCTGCAATTCTGGGTCTAACTGGTTAGAACGTTTTTTCTTTGTTGTCATGCTGCTCTCCGTAATCGGTAGAAAATGGGCGTAGTGATTCGCTGGTGCTGGTAATGTGCGTCAGTTTGTACCGTCTATCCGGTCGTTTCGTTGTAAGGTTGTCGTCTATTATTAGTAGGCTGCGTTGAAAGTCTGGTTGCAGGTCGGGCAGAAGTTCGGTCTTCCTGCTGTCAGAAGAAACCAACGGCAGACACCCGAGCGATCAACAATGAAATCCACCAGCCCGAAATCGGCAAAAGTGGATAGGTTTCTGTAGGCCGTTGATAGTGGTAGTCCTATCTGCCGTGAAAGGTCGAAAGCTGTGAGAGGGATGTACACCTGTACGAGGTGATGTAATAGATAAATCCGTGAAGTGGTTAGGGTTAGGCCTGCGGTCTTAATGTTAGATACCAGCTTTTTACGTTCATCAGTTGATGGCGTTTTGAATGCTGGTGGAGTGTTACAGTACAATTTGTTCTCTCATAAGTTATTTATCATAAAGGATATTTTATCACAGTCCTTGATAAAACTCAATAGAAATGAGAAGCGTTATCATTTTGGTGTAATGCAATTAATAAAATATTCTATGGATTCGATAGCGCTATCAGGTACTAGCTCAACGAGCAGTGACAACGAAAAGTCAGCGCCAAATGAGGCTGGGGCAACCCGGCCTTTTTTGTGCCTAAAATAGACTCAATAAACTGTCACACAGGCTGTACAACAATAAGGGTTACAATGTGTCAAAAACGCTGTATAATGAAGCTAATCATGTTGATTAAGTTATTGAAAATAAAGATAATTTTATTTTCCCGCCGACGCCTGTGAAGGCGACACCTGAGGAAGCTCAATGAGCGAGAAGTTACAGAAAGTGCTGGCGCGTGCCGGCCACGGTTCACGCCGTGAAATCGAAGCCATTATTGAAGCGGGCCGCGTGAGTGTGGACGGTAAAATCGCCACGCTGGGTGACCGCGTAGAAATCGTACCGGGGCTGAAGATCCGCATCGATGGTCATCTTATCTCCGTTAAAGAGTCCGCTGAACAGATCTGCCGCGTACTGGCTTACTACAAGCCGGAAGGCGAGCTGTGCACCCGCAACGACCCGGAAGGTCGTCCGACGGTGTTTGACCGTCTGCCTAAACTGCGTGGCGCTCGCTGGATTGCCGTCGGCCGTCTGGACGTGAACACCTGCGGTCTGCTGCTGTTCACCACCGATGGTGAACTGGCAAACCGTCTGATGCACCCAAGCCGTGAAGTGGAACGTGAATACGCGGTGCGCGTATTTGGCCAGGTTGACGAAAATAAACTGCGCGATCTGTCGCGTGGCGTTCAGCTGGAGGACGGTCCTGCGGCGTTCAAAACCATCAAGTTTACCGGTGGGGAAGGCATTAACCAGTGGTACAACGTGACCCTGACCGAAGGCCGTAACCGCGAGGTGCGTCGTCTCTGGGAAGCGGTAGGCGTGCAGGTTAGCCGCCTGATCCGCGTTCGTTACGGCGACATTCTGCTGCCGAAAGGTCTGCCGCGCGGGGGTTATACCGAACTGGATCTGACCCAAACCAACTACCTGCGCGAGCTGGTCGGCCTGACGCCGGAAACCACCTCAAAAGTGGCGGTGGAAAAAGATCGTCGTCGCATGAAGGCGAATCAGATCCGTCGCGCAGTGAAGCGACACAGCCAGGTGAGCAGCAGTCGCCGCTCCGGCAGCCGTAACAACAACGGTTAATATAAAAGCCCGGTCAACGAACCGGGCTTTTTTCTTTAGTAATCAATTCCAATTTGCGCTTTGATGCCTGCATCAAACGCATGTTTGACCGGACGCAGCTCGCTGACGGTATCGGCCATCTCCAGAATATCCCGATGACATCCGCGCCCCGTAACGATAACCGTCTGGTGTACAGGACGATTCTTCAGAGCATCCAGCACGGCTTCCAGCGGCAGGTAGTCGTAGGCGACCATGTAGGTGATCTCATCCAGCAGAACCATATTCAGAGAGGGATCGGCCAGCATTCTCTTTGCATGCTCCCAGACGGCGAGACAGGCGGCGGTGTCGGTTTCCCGGTTCTGAGTATCCCACGTAAACCCGGTCGCCATCACCTGAAACTCAACGCCGTGAGGCTCAAGCAAATTCCGTTCACCGTTGGGCCATTCGCCTTTGATAAACTGGATCACGCCCACTTTTTGCCCGTGTCCAACGGCGCGTGTCGCCGTGCCGAATGCGGCGGTGGTTTTCCCTTTTCCGTTGCCGGTAAAAACGATGACGATCCCACGTTCGTCCTGGGCTGCCGCGACGCGCGCATCGACCTGTTCTTTCAGACGCTGCTGGCGCTGCTGATGACGTTCTTCACTCATTGCGAAATTCCTGGTTTACGTCCCGGCTGGGCGTCAAAGGTCATCCCGGTTTTGCGGCGGCTGTCGTCGCCCATCAGCCAGAGATAGAGCGGCATAATGTCTGCCGGGGTTTTCAGCTTCTGCGGATCTTCGCTCGGGAACGCGCTGGCGCGCATTTTGGTGCGCGTACCGCCCGGGTTAATGCAGTTTACGCGCAGATGGCGGCTCTGGTACTCCTCCGCCAGCACCTGCATCATGCCTTCGGTCGCGAATTTTGAAACGGCATAGGCTCCCCAGTTTGCGCGTCCTTCACGGCCAACGCTGGACGAGGTAAAGACCAGGGACCCGGACTCGGATTTGAGTAATAAAGGAAGCAATGCTTGTGTGAGGAAAAACGTGCCGTTGACGTTGACCTGCATCACCTGCTGCCAGATATCTGGATCCTGTTCATCCATCGGACGAACCTCGCCTAACAAACCGGCGTTATGCAGCACGCCGTCGAGTCTCGGATAGTGAGCGCTGATGCGCTGGGCTAATTCCTGGCACACCGCGGGCGTGCAGGTCAGTAAATCGAGCGTATACCACGGTGCCGGCGTGCCGCATACGGCCTCAATCTCCTGAGCGACGCTTTTCAGTTTTTCTTCGTTGCGCCCTACCAGAATAACGTTCGCGCCGTACTCGGCGTAGGTCAGGGCTGCCTCGCGGCCAATCCCATCGCTGGCACCGGTGACAAGAATGATCCGGTTCTGCAGCAGATTTTTTTGCGGTTGATAATGCACGGTGGCTCCTCAGGTGCCCGGTGATTCAGTGGCACCTTCATAATGACTTTTCGGCTTTATGCCCGAATTAGCCTAATAATTCAATCAGTCTACAGGACGCATTACTGTAAAATTAACAATTTGCAAATATTTAAACTACACGCCGGGGATTCCTGAAGGCGGCTCGCAGAGGTAATGTCACGAGCGAGACGCATGGGCAGGGCTGTTGTACACTGCCGTGAAAGATTCGTGGTTAAATCAAGGTGGAACGCGTGGAATTACTTTCTCAATATGGGTTGTTTTTGGCCAAAATCGCAACGGTGGTGATTGCCATTGCGGTGATTGCCGTTCTGATTGTCAACCTGACGCAGCGTAAGCGTCAGCGTGGGGAGTTACGCATCACCCGCCTGAGCGAGCAGTATAAAGAGATGCAGGAAGAGATGTCTCTCGCGCTGCTTGATAGTCATCAACAGAAACTGTGGCTGAAAGCGCAGAAGAAAAAGCATAAACAGGATGCCAAAGCGGCAAAAGCAAAAGCGAAGCTCAATGCACCGCAGGATAAGGCCGCGCCACGCGTTTACGTGCTCGATTTTAAGGGCAGTATGGATGCGCATGAAGTGTCTTCTCTGCGGGAAGAAGTGACTGCCGTTCTGGCCGTGGCGACACCGCAGGATCAGGTTGTCGTGCGTCTTGAAAGCCCGGGCGGGGTGGTTCACGGTTACGGACTGGCCGCCTCACAGCTGCAGCGCCTGCGTGAAAAACAGATCCCGCTGACCGTTGCTGTGGATAAAGTGGCCGCGAGCGGTGGCTACATGATGGCCTGCGTGGCGGACAAAATTGTTGCCGCGCCGTTCTCCATTATTGGCTCGATCGGCGTGGTCGCACAAATTCCGAACTTTAACCGCTTCCTGAAAAATAAAGAGATTGATATCGAACTTCACACGGCGGGTCAGTACAAACGTACCCTGACGCTGCTGGGGGAAAACACGGAAGAAGGGCGTCAAAAATTCCGCGAAGATCTCAACGAAACGCATCATCTCTTTAAAGATTTTGTACACCGTATGCGCCCAACGCTCGATATTGAACAGGTCGCGACGGGCGAGCACTGGTACGGCGTCCAGGCGCAGGAGAAAGGGCTGGTGGATGAAGTCGGAACCAGCGACGATCTGCTGCTCAATCTGATGGAAGGCCGGGAACTGGTGGGCGTGCGCTTTACCCAGCGTAAGCGACTCCTTGACCGCTTTACCAACAGTGCGGCAGAAAGCGCGGACCGTCTGCTGCTGCGCTGGCTACAGCGCGGACAAAAACCGCTGCTGTAAACAAAAACGCGGGGCATATGCCTCGCGTTTTGCATTAATCGACCAGGTGATATTTCTCTGAAAGCGTATGCGCCAGGTATTTGAACATGTTAAAAACGGCGGTGCTTTTCGGGGTCGGTAAACCCTGTTCGTCAAGGAAGTATTCGCCGCTGAAAATCAGCACGCCATTACGCTGCTCTACGCCGGTGGCTTCAATGCCCGCCAGCGTATCTTCATGGTCACGGATAAGCTTGTTTGCTTCGATAAGCAGAGAGGCTCGGTCAATAGGTTGGGTCGTATTCTGCATAATCCACTCCTTAAACAGTGACAATAGTCTACGCCGAGGGCGCTTTGGGGGCAAATTTTCCCTGTAATGTGAGGGGATAAGGTGCAGGGTCCTGGCTGGCGGGATCTGCTTTTGCATGCTAATAAAGTTGCGTAACGAATTTTATCAGGTAGAGTGTGCGCTTTCGTCATTCTGGCAACAGAATTGCTTGACATTCAACCGGGAATTCGTCGCGAATTACACGAGATGTGAGAAAAATACCCGAAAACTCAATCACCTGGGCGTCTTCTCATTAACGTCCGGTAAGTCAAAGGGGTTGATATCTCCTGACGCAGTCGCAATATCATTGGCTCGTCGTCAGCGGAAGGGAAATCAACGTGCGGCGTATTCCTGGAAGAATTAAATTAGGTAAAGGTGAATATGGGTAAAGCTCTCGTCATCGTTGAGTCCCCGGCAAAAGCCAAAACGATCAATAAGTATCTGGGTAATGACTACGTGGTTAAGTCCAGCGTCGGTCATATCCGCGATTTGCCGACCAGTGGCTCAGCCAGCAAAAAGAGCGCAGACTCTACCTCCACCAAAGGGGCTAAAAAGCCTAAAAAGGATGAACGTAGCGCGCTTGTCAACCGCATGGGTGTTAACCCATGGCATAACTGGGATGCACAATATGAAGTGCTGCCCGGGAAAGAAAAAGTCGTTAACGAGCTGAAGCAGCTTGCTGAAAAAGCAGACCACATCTATCTCGCAACCGACCTTGACCGCGAAGGGGAAGCCATTGCGTGGCACCTGCGGGAAGTGATCGGTGGTGATGACAAACGCTACAGCCGTG
>Ga0308156_1000620_pt1 | contig 63666 bp, 70 predicted proteins | sample PhyAR2_FD_201041 | JGI IMG/M metagenome (GOLD analysis project Ga0308156, IMG submission 201041) | Phyllosphere microbial communities from UC Gill Tract Community Farm, Albany, California, United States - DLSL A.R2 | ecosystem: Host-associated > Plants > Phyllosphere > Unclassified | place: USA... | reverse complement strand
GTTGCTCCTTTGCCCTCTGCCGCGACTGGATCGACCGAAACATGACAACCCACCTGAGCAGGAGAAATGCCATGAACACACAGAACGTCAACGTCAACACCGCCACGCCAGAATCTCCCAAAACATGCGCTGAAAAGCAGGGCTGGGCGCTCAGTCCGGCGCAGTTTCGCGATCTGTACGATCACCTGCACAGGCACGGCGTGTTCACCGGCATCAGCGGGGTTAATGGTGCGCAGCTGGCTGAGTTCGATGCGCTGGAGGAGCCCACGGAGGAGCCTGAAGCGGCGATCGTTTACCTGCACAACGGCTGGCCGCTGGCGCTGTATGAGTACGACACCGGTTACCTGATATTCCGCGAAGCGCTGGCCGCTTTATAAACCGTTTTTTATTTCACTGCTGACACTCAAATTTAAGAGGTAATTAATTATGGTCCGTTTTGCTTCCCGCTATGCCGCCCCGACCGCTATCCGTAAAAACAGCCCGCTGAATAATGACGAGCTGATGCGCATTGTTCCGAGCGCGTTTTCTGCAGAAAAGCATGATTCGCGTTCTGAGCGTTATACCTATATTCCGACCATTACCCTGCTGGATAAACTGCGTGAAGAAGGATTTGAGCCCTTTTTTGCCAGCCAGTCGCGCGTGCGCGATCCGGAGCGCCGTGAATTTACCAAACACATGATCCGCCTGCGCCGTGGAAATAACAACGGCGGCGAAGAGGTGCCGGAAATTGTATTGCTGAACAGCCATGACGGCTCCAGCAGTTATAAGATGATCCCCGGTATTTTCCGGCAGGTCTGCACGAATGGCCTGGTGTGCTGGAAATCTTTTGGTGAAATCAGCGTGCCGCACAAAGGTGATATCGTGTCGCAGGTTATTGAAGGCGCTTATGAGGTGCTGGGCGTGTTTGATAAGGTGGAAAATAATATCGGCATGATGAAAGATATTCAGGTTAACAGCGAAGAACGCCGCCTGCTGGGCCAGCTGGCGCTGGAATATAAATACGACGGAAAAGAGCCACCGGTATCCGCTGAGCGTATTATCAAACCGCGCGCCTGGTACGATAAAGGCACCGACCTGTGGACCGCGTTTAATATCGTGCAGGAAAATCTGATTAAGGGGGGCGTGCCCGGCAGAACCGCGAAGGGAAAAAGAACCACCACCCGTCCGGTAACCGGCATCGACGGCGATATAAAGCTGAATCAGGCGCTATGGAAAATGGCGGAGGAGTTCGCAAAACTCAAATCATAAAAATAACCCCGGCGCGCCGGGGTTATTTTTTGTCAGGCATCACGTCCGCAGCCAGAAACGTTTCCGGCGCGGGCGCTTTTTTACTCCGCTGCGCCATTGCGGTATAAACCTCATCCCGTGCAATCAGCACGCGGTAAATACTTTTGATAATGGCCGCATATTCACGACGCTGTCTGATCAGCTTCGGGTTCGGGCCGGTGTTGTACATCCCGACGCTGTCCCAGTTCCTGCCATACTGCCTGAAGTTTCTCGCCTCGATCCATGCACCGGTATAAATGCAGATGCACGGATCTTTCAGCAGCCTTTCCCGCGTAATATCGAACTTCTTCAGCTGGTTAAAGTGAGAGCTGTTTATCTGCATATTGCAGACGTCATGCGTGCCGCCGCTGCTTTTAGTATTCAGTGCGTTATTACGCATGCGTGATTCCTGAATGGAATGCGCCATCAGCAGACGCGGATCAATACCGAAATCCTGACCGGCCTTTGTGAAACACATTTCCGGCGCGGCCTGCGCGCTGAATACAGCGGCAAGCCCGAATATAGCTAACCATTTCATTCTGATAATCTCACATGCGTGCGCGTAATGCGCCAGGCGGGTTCGGGTGAAAAATACGCGCTCAGATCATCACTTGCAAGATAATTCGTTACAGACGCGCACAGTGCGCTGACGGGCATGTGACGAACTTCGTCCTGGATATAAAGAATTCAGTAAGACAGGGTTAATTAACAAGCCGCTCCTCAAAGGTAAAATTTCATCACACCCCACGCAAGATGTAATCTTGCAGTTTAGTTGTTTAAATTCATGGGTTTAAATTTAATATTTAGCTGTTATTTCAATGTATGATGAAAATTGTGTGTTAATTCACACACCTTGCAGTGCCTGATTGTGTGTTAATGCAGTGCCTGATTGTGTGTTAATCCGGCACTGTAAACGGCACCGTGGTGTGTGCTGATTGTGGCTATTGATTTAAAACAGTGTGTTATGCACGGTATGCCAGTGTGCAGTGCCGGATTAACACACATAAAAATCCGGTACAGTGCCGGATTGACACACTTTTTTCAAAGACTGAAGTCACGATTTACGTATAAAAAGTGTGCACAGTGCCGGATTGACACACTCAAGGCGGAGGTGCAGTGCCTGATTAACACACTACCCGGATTAAATGAACAGTGCCGGATTGACACACACTGAAACCGGGGTAAATAATACAGGAAGGGCAGTCTTATGCGAATGCGGCAGTAACGCTGTTGCCGTGTAGGCAATATTTTTTAAATAAATTAAAAAGGCAGGGTAAAATATACCCTGTCTTACAGGGAATACGGGAATGGCGCGCAGAAACATTTACTTTAAAGAAAAAACCGAAAGAGAAGTCCAGGAGCTGGTGCAGATAGAGCTGCAGAACGGGGCAACCCACGGTGAGGTTAACTTCTCCTCCGTGGTGAATGAACTGGTGGGTATCGGTCTGATGGTCAAGAAACATCAGGGTGAAGGAAATAAGTTTGATACAGAGGAATTTAACCGCGACTTAATACGTCGCGTTGCAGGCACGCGCGAAGGAACCAGTATCATGATGGCGATGCTGACGGAAATGTATCTGCATATCCGCGGTGAGTCCGGGCCGCATGCGCTTGAGGAGATGATTGACCAGAACCTGACGGGAATGAGCACCGCAGAGGATAAAGCGGAGAGTAAACATTTTATTAAGGAAGAACAGAATTAACTGACCCGTTACATTGCCGGTAATAAATCACTACTGAGTAATTTGTTACCGGCGTCACTTCAGCCTCAGTACCAATCCTCCTGTCAGTGTCACGTACGGTTTATTATTTCTGGTGTCGTTACTCAGCCCGCTGACTATACACAGCGTAATATCTCATCCTGTCTGTTATTAACGCCTTATGCTTTCGTTGTGGATGTGACATCACCAAATGAGTAGCGCATAGCAGCAGAGGCTGCACCGTAGCAGTTATATTGCAATCTCTGCGGGACAGGAAGTTCTTTTTCATAATAATTTTCATGCGTGAACAGAAACATTCTTCTGGCTCGTTTATTTATATCCCTGTTTTATTCATTTCATTTCAGGGCAGGTTTCGCCAGCGCTGTACGGGCCGGCTGACCCGTACAGCCGTAACAACATGCGAACCTTTGCTGTGAGGTGAAAAAAGAAATGTTATCTGAAGCTGTTTTTATAATCGCGTGAGGGGTCAGGTAACTGACTCACGTCCCCGGTTTTTTATCTGACAATGGGTTTTCTGCCACAACAACCTTTTCCAGAATGAACTCGTCAAATAATATCGCCAGCTCCCGCAGTCGCCTGACCTCTTCATTTTCCGGCAGCTGCTGCTCCGTTAAATAATTCAGTGAGTCCAACAGGCGTTCCTGTATTTCCATATTCATGCTCCGGCGGTTAAAGCGGGCGCTGATTTCCATATCCCGTCGCAGATTTTCGGGAAAGCTGCTGCTGAATGCACGATTCTTTCCCGGAACGAACGGTTTCTTTTCCGCACGCATCGACTCATCCGGCTGATATTCTTCACGGATAATATCCAGCCTGGACTGAATAAACTCGTCGAACATCCTCGCCAGCGCAACCAGTCGCTGACCCTCTTCCGTTTTTATAATATGCCTGCGTGGCGAGAAGTGCATCGACGCAATAAGCCGGCTGATAATTTCATCGTTGGTGGTATATCGCCTGACGCGTGCAGCCACGCGCAGTTCCATCAGGAGATTTTCCGGTAGCCATAATTTCCGGTACTGCATTTCTCCTCTGGCATATTTCCTCGGACGGCCGCGACCGTCGCCCATACTCTCTTTCACTTTCATGCTTCAGAACCGCCTTCAGGAGTTCAACCGGACAGGCAGCAAGCGTACGCCACCGCATTTAAGGATTAATCCTAAAAAAATGCATGAGAGTCCTTAAAAGTGTGACATCCGTCACAGATTTTTTTTTTTTGAGAAAATGTACACTTACGGCGCGTTACGTCTGTTTACGCACACTGACATTTCTTTAACTCAAATCGAGGGTTTTACACATGAAAGTTGTCACGTCACACCCTGCACTCGTGCAGGGGTCTGCGGAAGCCTGCCCGCCGCGCAGCGGAACGGCGGCACAGGGACTTATCGGCATCGCACGACGCGCCTTTTCCCTGATTCACCGTTACCGCACGAACGTTCTGCTGGCCTGCCTTGCCATTGCCGTGTTTGCGCTGCCGCATCTGGCCGGAGCGACTGACCTGCTGGCTACACAGAAGCAGGATGCCAAGGATACGTTTGGTCATGGCAGTACCGTGGAGTGGGGGCTGTACATCGCTGAAATCATTCTTTCCGTGGGCGCCTACATCAAGGTGCGTAACCCGATGATTCTGGTCGGCGGTATCCCGTTCCTCATCGTTATCACCCGCGTCTTCTTCAGCCTCGCCGGCTAATCCCGTCATGGACAGGGAATCGCTTCAGTACCAGTTCCCGGAAACCCTCAATCAGCAGAAACGTTTAGCCGGACTCCCCACAGAGGAGGCCGTACTCATCATTGCGTGCGGCGTCATCGGTTTTTTCAGCGACATGTTCATCGTGATGCTGATTGTGGCAGGCGCGCTCTGGCTGTTAGTCCGCCATCTGAAGAAGGGGCAGGGCACCTGGTGGCTCATGAACCTTCTTTACTGGTACCTGCCGACCGCGCTGCTCCGGCTGCAGTTCCGCCGCGTGCCCGACTCGGGCAACCGGCACTGGATGCAGTAACCCGCGCGCCATCTCCGGATGGCGCTTATTAAAAGGATAACGCTATGAAGTATCAGGTCCGGGAGGGGCGCAACCGGGTAATCATTCTGGCCCTGTGCGCACTTTCGCTGCTCGTGTTTATTCTCGCCGTCAGCAACGTCGTCACCGGCGCGCTGGCGTGGCACTTTGCAAAAAAGCAGAAGACCCTGACTACCCCGATGATGTTTGACCGCCCGTTCATCTCCGATTCCGCCTCCGGAGACGCGGCCTTAAACGGCATGCTGGTGCGCTCTTTCGTCAACCTCCGCCTTTCCGTCACGCCTGAAACCGTGGACAGCCAGCACGCCGCCCTGCTGCGCTTTGTGCCCGCCGAGTACCGTGACGACATGAAAAAGCAGCTCGCCGCCGAAGCTGAGTACATCAAAAATAACGGCGTCTCTTCCGTGTTCCGCATCGATGACGAAATCACCGACTCCACCACCGGTGACATCACCGTGCAGGGCACGCTGAGCGCGAGTACCACGAACGGTAACCTGAACATTTCGCTTCCGGATGCCAGTAAAGCCTACCGGCTCAGCGTGCACTACGTGGACGGCCTTATCCGCCTGACGGCCTTCCCCGAGGTGCCCTGGACTCAACCTGAACGCCGCCCGCAACAGGACTGAACCGATGAAAAAGACCCTTTCCGCCCTGGCCGTTGCCGGCGCGCTGGCGCTGCTGCCTGCCGCCGGGCAGGCCGCCGTACCCGGCCCGGCCGGGACCCCGTTTGAGAATAATGCGCATCTTAAGGCGCAGATGAGTAATACCAGTCCTAACAAAATCATTATCGACGGCGAGCTGATTACCGGCATCACCGGTCCGGACAATGCCTACCTCAAAAGCAACACCGCCGACGGTGCGCTGCTGATAACGCCACAGACCGGTCAGGACTTCACCATCTTCCTGGAAACGGCCGGCGGCGTAGGCGTTTCGATCGACGTGTCACCCAAACCTGGCAACGGCCGCACGTTGCACCTGATACCGGCGGATGTGCCACTTAAGCCCAATCCGGACGCGAAGGTATGGGAGGAGAGTCAGCCCTTCCAGAAAACGCTGGTAAGTGTTGCGCGCAGTATTGTCAGCGGCGGGGTGCCGGAGAATTACACCGAGGTGAAGGCCTCGCGCGGTCCCGCCTATAACCCGCCTGCGGGCGTGCTGCTGACACCTGAGCGCCAGCTTGCCGGCTCCCACCTGCGGGTGATGCGATACCGCATGAAAAACACCGGCTACGTGACGCGGTCGCTGAGTGAAAAACAGTTCTGGCAGAAGGGCGTGCGGGCGGTAATGCTCTCAACCCGCACCCTGTATGCAAACGGCGAAGGCTTCGTGTGGGTGATTTTCTCCACTGACGCGGAGGGCGGGTCATGAGCAACATCAACACCGCCACGCGCCGGCGCCAGTGGGTGATTGCCGGCGTGGCCGCCGCGGTCATGCTGGCCACCGGCGGGGGCATCTGGGCGTACTCACACCATCAGGCGGAGCTGAACCGTCCCGCGCCGAAGGCGGCACCGAACCTGACCGGCAGTCTGGTGAATACGTCCTTTACCGAAGGGGTAGCCACCTCCGCGCTGCAGCAGCAGCAGAACAAGACCGCCGGCCTTGAGCGCGACCTCGGCACGCTTACCGGCACGCTGAAAAGCCAGAATGAGGAGCTGCAGAAGAAGCTCAACACGATGGCAGACGCAATCAGTCAGCTGCAGACGCAGCAGGCGGGCCGGCCGGTAAACGGTCCTGCCGCTACCACACCGGCGGCCGGAACCACTCCTGTTAATGCACCGGTCTCCGCCGGGCAGTCCGGTCCGGCGCAGTGGAGTATTAACAGTCCGGGCAGCGGACCGGCCAGAGGGCAGGGCGGACAGTTTTACCCGCCGCGGGGGCAGGCCTTCTATCCCGGCGCCGGTACGGTGCGTCCTGGCGGTCTGAGCCGCGATACCTTCACCTACGCTGCGCTTACCGGGAAAAAAACAAAGCTTCCCTGGATACCTTCCGGCTCCTTTTCTGAGGCGGTCATGATTGAGGGCGCTGACGCCAACGCCAGCGTGACCGGTCAGCAGAATACCTCGCCTGTCGTCATCACTCTGCTCGGCGAGGTCTCCATGCCGAACGGGAAGACCTGGAACATGGACCAGTGCCGCGTGACCGGGGAAATGTACGGTGATATCTCCAGCGAGCGTGGCGAGGTGCGCACCAAAAACATCAGCTGCATCCTGAAGAACGGCAAGCATATCGATATGCCCTTCGACGGGCACGTGTCCTTCCAGGGCAAGGTTGGCATCCGCGGCAAGCCGGTTATGCGTAATGGTGCCATTGTCGCCAATGCCGGTGCCGCCGGCCTGCTGTCCGGCTTCGGTGAAGGTATCCAGTCTGCCGCCACGCCAACGGTCGGGCTGGGTGGCAGCGCCTCAGTTGGCGCCGGTGACATCTTCAAGCAGGGGCTCGGTGGCGGTGCCAGCAAGGCGGCGGACACGCTGAGTCAGTACTGGATTAAACGTGCCGAGCAGTATCACCCGGTGATTGATATCGGCGCCGGTAATGCGGTGACGGTGGTGTTCCAGCAGGGCTTCCGTCTGGAAACGATTGAGGATGCCGAAGCTGAAAAGGCGAAGCAGGAGGCCCCGCAGGCCGCCGTGCAGCAGGCCTCAGCAACTGCACCGGCAGTCAGCAGCAGTAATGGCAGTGCGCCTGTACTGAATCCTGACGAAGTTCTGCGTCAGGCCAGCCAGCTGCGCCTCGGCGACACCATCCCACAGTAGAGGAATTCACAATGATGCAATGGTATGTGGCACAGACACGATACGCCCAGGAAAAACGTGCGCAGCAGCAGCTGGAAGAGCAGGGTGTCACCTGCCTGCTGCCGGAATTTTCACAGGTAAGGCTGCGTAATGGCAGGGTCCGGGCTGTTAAGCCGCAGCCGCTTTTTCCCGGGTATCTGTTTGTGCGCTTCGATCCGGAGGTGGTGCATACCACTGCCATCAAAGGTACGCGCGGGATCTCCACGCTCATCAGCTTCGGCGGCCTGCCCTGCGTGGTGCCAGACGACGTCATTGAACTGCTGGCGGAGGGATGGGAAGGTGCGCCGCTGACAACGGACGCACCGTGTAACGGAGACCGCATCATGATTGAGGATGGCGCGTTTGAAGGACTTGAGGCGGTGTGGTGCGAACCTGACGGCACGAAGCGGGCTATCCTGCTGCTGACGCTGATGAACCGGCAGGTCCGTGTGCCTGTTGAAAGTCAAATGCGCTTTCACATTATCGCCCGCGGGCAGGAGGCAGCATGAAGGCGCTGATTAAACGATGGCTTCATCCGGACAGCACAGAGCACCTGTTTGTGATTCTGATTGCAGTCACGCTGGCGGCGAATTTCATCGTATCCGCTCTGACGATGCGTGAGGGGCTGTCCGGCTTCCCGGGTTTTCCGGGCTGGCAGGTCTGGCGGCTGGCCCTGTTCACGTCTCCCGTTATTATTCTGCTGGCGTACCTTGTCAGGGAGCTGGCCGGCGTGATCTTCTGTGCGATGGCAGCGTGCTGGCTGATACTGGCGGCATTTTATCTTGTCTGGGGGGTGTGGTTCTGGGCGTTGCCGGTACCTCGCCCTAAAGACATTTTGTTCATGGCAGGCCTAACCACCGGTGTCGCGTACTTATTTACGCTGCTCTTGATGGTGCTTAACGCCGTATAACGAAAATCCGGCTGCGGAGGCAATCATGAGTGAACATAACCAGCGTGAACTGCGTATCTGGCTCTGCGCACTGCGGCTTCGTTATCAGCGTGCCTGGCTGGCGCAGGCGAGCAGCTGCCGGCTGGCCGCTATGCTGACCGAAATCGATATGGTCCGTCAGCGTCTGGCGTCTGACAGTACCGCGCCTGATGCCGCATGCCGCAAGGTATTATCTGCCGGCGCACCTGATTCCGTCGCCGGCTCAGGTGACGTAACACGCTCTTCAGCGTAACGGAGGTTTCTGATGATTCAGGATAAAAAGGCACCGGACCCGGATGCGTTATTCATCCGCGTCTCTCACCCTGCCGGTAATATGCTGTTCCGGCTTGAAAGGCTTAATACCCGCCCGGTGCCGGATGCGGCAGTACGCCCGATGGCTGAGCATTCCGGACACCTGCCCGCACTCGCAGACCTCACGATTGATCAAGTGGCGGCGTACATCGCTGACGTCATTCATCAGGTCTCACCGGGCACACCACGCGCAGACGTCTGGGTGCGCACAAAATCGCCGGTAAAAAACATACCCGCTGCCAGCAGCCCTCGCGTTATGAGCGAGGATGCGCTTAAGGACTGGCAGATGGTCAACACCTTTATGAAAGGTAAACATACCAGCTGAACCAACTTTTTAGTGCCTTCACCAGGGCAGCCTGCACCACCCGATTGACCTGCACCTTTTATCTCCCTGACCCATTGCGGCCCGGCCGCCACTGAGGATTCCACCATGCAGAAACTTTTTGCGTGCGCACTGCTGTGCGCTGCGCTGACCGGCTGCGCCGGCATGAACTCTGATTTTGACTGTAACAAGACCGCGACCGACCAGTGCCTGTCGATGTCCGATGCCAGCAGGCTTGCATCAAAACATCAGAGCCTGGACGACCTGACGGCAGCTAAGGAGGCCGGCCCAAAGCCTGCCGCTGAGGCGCTGGCGACGCCCGGCAATGTGAAGTCTGCCGTCAGCCCTTACCGCCCGGTAAGCGTGGCAACACTTGCCCCGCGTACGGTTAAGGGCCAGGGCGAGACCGCCGACAGCCTGCGGGCATCCACGGTGCCGGTCCGTACCAGTGCCACCGTTCCTGTGGTCCCGGGAGACTACAGCGGACCGGGTCAGGTGGACGCCCGCCGCATCCCGGATGCGACGCAGCGCCTGTGGATTGCGCCCTGGGTGGATGAGCAGGACAGCTTTCATCAGCCTGCCGTTGTGGAATTCGTGAAAGAGAAGTCCCGCTGGGACGAAGACTTTCGCGTAATCAGCGAGGGGGAGTAATGAAAAAGCGTTTTTCATTCAGCATCGCTCACAAACGGCCAGCATCCGCATCGTCCGCTTTAGCGCTGCATCACCGGGTCCGGCCCGGAGTGATGTTCGCGGATGCGCCCGGTTACGGACACGTCTTTGCGCACAGTACGCCCGGTGCCGGTAAATCGGCACTCTTTCATACTCTGATAAAGGCCGCGCTGAAAACAGAGCGCGCCGGAGGTCTGCATGATCAATAACGTTATCGATCACCTCACCGGTATTTTCAGCAGCAGCCGTGATGAAGGCGGCGCCAGAATGGCGCGCCAGAGGCTTCAGGAGAGCTTCAGCTACCCGTCACTGACCAGCCTGCTGCCGTGGCGTGAGTTCGATGAAAAGTCGGAGCTGTTTATCAACAGCCGCTCGGTCGGCTTCATCATGGAGGTGGCCCCGCTCGCCGGTGCGAATCAGCAGGTTGTTCAGGCGCTGGACGATTTACTGCGCAAGAAGCTGCCCCGCAAAATGCCGGTCACGGTGCTGATGGTGGCCAGCAAATGCGTGGGCGACATGCTTGAAAGCGGGCTGAGCCGCGACATGTGGAAGGGGGACATGGCGCCGCGCCTGAACGCCATCACCAAAGCCTTCTGGGAGCGCTCGGCGCTGAAGGGGCTGGCCAACGAGCGTGAGTACCCGCTCTATCTGCGTAACTACCGCGTGTTCCTGGTGTACGCACATCCCGGCACCGGCGGGATTAAATCAATGGACGCGGTGGCGCAGGTGCGCGAAACGCTCCGCGTCTCGATGCTGGCCGCGCACATGGACACGCGCCGCGTGGGACCGACTGAGTTTTTATCCGTTATCCGTGAGCAGCTGAATTACCGGGCAGGGCAGGTTAGTGCCGGCAGTGAACACTGGAACCCGGAGCAGGAGCTGCACCGCCAGTGCGTGGACACCAGTACCGAAATGGAGGTTCATCCGGATCACCTGAAGCTGACCACCGCACGCCGGCACGGTGATCGCGTGGTCAGCGACAGCAGCGACAGCGCGGTGGTCAGCACGCGCATCGTGAACATGCAGCTGACGAAGGTGCCGAAGCAGTTTGCGTTGTGGCAGGCGGCGGACAACCTGCAGAATATACGTTTTCCTGACCTGGGTATTCCCTGCCCGTTCCTGCTGAGCTGGACCATCTGCGTGGAGGATCAGGTGAGCAGCCAGAACGAGGCGTTCCGCAAAGAGCAGGATATGGGCAAGAAGGCCAACTCCTCCTACGGCAAGATGTTCCCCAACACGCAGCGCACCTATGAGGAATGGCGCGACCTGCGCATGGGGCTTGCCAGCAACGAAATCGCCATGTGCAGCTTTAACCTTAACCTGACGCTGTTCACGCCCGACAGTGACAGCGAACAGCAGCGCTGTGAACTCTCCGCCATTAACGTGTTCCGCAAAAACGATCTGGAAATGTCTGCCCCCCGCTATCAGCAGCTGCGCAACTGGATGACCTCGTTGCCGTTTGTCATGCAGGAGGGGCTGTGGGACGACATGAAGCAGATGAACGCCACTCTGCGCTGCAAGAGCTTTAACGCCGTCAATCTGATGCCGGTCGTGGCCGAGCGTCAGATGGCGGCATCGGGCAGCCCGCTGCCGACCTATCGCAACGCCTTGGCCTTTTTTGACATGTTCAGCGAAAGTAACGGGGCCACCAACTTTAACATCGCGGTGACCGGCACCAGCGGGGCGGGCAAGAGCTTCTTCATACAGGAAATCCTGCGGCAGGTTCTGAACGCAGGCGGCTTCGGCTGGGTTATCGACATGGGAGGCAGCTATAAGAACTTCTGCCGGCAGGCGGGCGGGGCCTATCTGGATGGCGCGACGCTGCGCTTTAACCCGTTCGCCAACGTGCGGGACATTAAAGAATCCGCCGAGGGCATTCAGGGCCTGCTGACCGTCCTGGCCAGCCCTAACGAACCGCTGGATAAGGTCAGCGAAACCATCCTGCTCAAAGGCGTGGTGGCGGCATATGAGTCGAAGCAGAATACCGCGCGTATCGATGACGTAGTGCTGTACATGAAGTCGGCGGCGGTGAAAGAGGAATATGGTCAGCAGCTGACCATCATGAACCGCATCAACGAGCTGGTGCTGCTGCTGGACCGATGGTGCACGTGGGGTGCCAACGGCGACTACTTCAACTCGGATAAGCCGACGCTCGACGGCGACACGCGCTTTGCCGTGCTGGAGCTGCTGAGCCTTGAGAACCAGCCGCACCTGCTCTCCGCCATCCTGTACTCGCTGATTCTGGCGATTCAGGAAAAAATGTATCACTCGCCGCGCAGCCTGAAGAAGGTCGCCATTATCGATGAGGCCTGGCGCCTGTTCAGCGGCTCTAACCCGCACGCGGCCCGCTTTATCGAAACCGGCTACCGAACGGTGCGCCGACACCGCGGAGCGTTCATTACCATCACGCAGGGCATCAAGGACTTTACCGGCACTAAAGACCAGGCGGCACCGCCGGCTGCGGCGGCAGCATGGGACTGTTCTGGCACCAAAGTAACCCTGCTGCAGGAAGCGAAAGCATTCAAAACCTACCTCAATTCCAACCCGGATCAGTTCAGCGAAGTTGAAACGCAGGTTATCCGCGGCTTCCAGCCCGCGACCAACACCGGCTTCAGCTCGGTAATGATCTCAACCGGCGAAAACAGCTCGTTCCACCGCGTCTTTGTTGACCCTGTCTCGCGCGCCATGTTTAGCACCCGCGGCGAAGACTATCAGTACATGACGGAGGCGCAGAAACGTGGGGCAACCAGTGAGGAGGCTGCCTACCTGCTGGCCTGCGAGCCGCACATGTACCAGGCCGAGATGCAGGAGCTGGAGCGCTGGGCCGGACTGACCACTGCTTAAAAGAGGAATTAACGATGCAGGAAGAAATACAGCCGCCTCAGCAGGTGGCCACAGAAACCGCGGATAGCATAAGTGACGGCCCTCACGTGACTACGGCTGCACGGCTGATGCGCAGCCGCAGTGTACGGCTGGCGGCGTTCGCCGTGCTGGTCATCGCGCTCAGCGCTGGCGTCAGCGCGCTGGTTGCCAGGGCCGTACAGCCCGATTACGTGGTATTTGATATGAAAGGCACCATCGACACGTTCCGGCAGCAGACGGCGCAGCAGCCGGTGGAAAAGGGGGCGCTGGAAACGCTGACGAAGCGCTTTGGCGCCGCGCTGGACGCCAGCCTGTCTGACTGGCAGACCGCGCACGGCGGCGTCATCCTGGTGAAGGGGGCGGTGGTTGCCGGTGTCACCGACATTACCCCGGTCATTCAGGCCGATATTGCCCGGCAGATGCAGGGGGCGCCATGAGGCAGCTCGCCACAGCGGTTGTTCTGCTCGCTGCAGTGGTTGCTCAGCCCGTGCAGGCGAAAGAACTCGGCACCATCGGCCACCTGTTTCCTATCGCCGAGCCGGACCTGCTGACCTTCATCGGGCAGCGTCTGCAGGGCATGGAGGACAGCGGCGAGATGGACCGCCTGCAGCGTGAGGCGGAGGCACGGGTGAAAGCCCATGCCGTTCGTCCGGCACCGGTTGCCGGGCTGACGCCGGCGAAAACGGACCGCGCGTTCCTGTATGACCCGACCTTTACGGTGCGGGAAACCATCCGCGACATGCGCGGCAATGTCATCGCCCGGGCAGGCGACAGGGTTAATCCGCTGGATAAAATTGCCTTCAGCGAGACGCTGTACTTCGTGGACGGTGACAATCAGCAGCAGATGGCGTGGGTGAAGCAGCAGCTCGCGGGGCTGCAGAACTTTAAAGTCATCCTGGTGAAGGGCAACGTACACGACAGCAGCATCGCGCTGGATGAGCCGGTGTACTTCGACCAGTACGGCACGTTAACAACGAAATTCGGCTTTGAGCACACACCGGTGCGCATCACGCGCGCGGACAGGATGCTCCGGGTAGAGGAGGTGGCACTGAAATGAGTCACAGCACACAGGGGCAGACCGCGCCTCATAAAGTAAAGCGTCATAACGCCCAGGTGCGCCTGGACGATGACGACAAAGCCGGGCTTCGCCGAATGACCGCCGAGTTTCCGCTTTATTCAGAGTCTGTGATCCTGCGCGCCGCGCTGCAGACGCTGATGGCGTGCAGCGGAGAGGTCAGGTCGGAAATCGTGCTGGCTTCCCTGACGGATAAGGACGTGGGTGAGATCATGCGACGCCACGGCATGCAGCCGGCATCGGAAGGGGAGGGCGCGCATGCAGGCTGATCTAGTGCAGAGACTGGTAAATGACTGGCAGTATTCTGCGTCGTCATCCGAGGCCGCACCCGTTCAGCTGCACGCTGAGCCGGTGATGCAGACAGAATGGACGGTCCGGGCCCCGCCTGCCTGCCGCGCCGAATTCTCACTGGCGCCGGAAAGCATCCGCGCGTTTACCGGGCAGCTGCCGGCCGTGGGGGGCTTCTTCGTCCTGATAGCGATGGCCATTGTCATCGTCCGGGCCGGAAGGCGAATGATTCCGGCGAGGCCGGACACGATGCGCGTGGCTTTTGTCTCATCATCTCCGGCACCGTTTGGCAGTCGCGAGATGGCGAACCTTGCAGCTGCTGAGGCGAACAGGCATTACTGGCAGTGCATGCTGGCGGCGTTTAGCGACGCGCTGGAGGCGGAAGGTTTTGCGCTTGGTGCTGAGCCGCAGTCAAAGGTTCCGTTACCTTTAGCTGTCCGGGCGCGTGTGGGTATCGCCATCGTAAAGGCGCGTTCCCGCTACCTGAACCCGCGCCAGAGTGACGACGCTGCAGAGGCGATGCTGCGCGATGCTGAACAGGATGATTACACCGGCAGCTGGACCGATTGCTGTCTGCGGGGAGCGGAGGCGGCCGGCTGGTACATTGTCAGAAGCAAACACGGTCCTGAGATGACAGAATAACGACACGCGGGATGTAGTGACGGTTCACAGTGGCCCGGGGCCGTAGCTGACAGCGGCTGGTCTATAATTCTGCGCGTGAATACTCACACAAAGGGATAAGGCAATGAAAAAAATGACATTCGGCCTTTTACTGCTTGCGGCCGGCCATGCCACCGCGGCTTCGTCATTTACGCAGGACTGGCCATCATGCGACGTAAAGGCTCAGCATGACGTGAAGGGTGAAACCGGCGGAAGTATCAAAGACCCGCTTCAGGCGCACATATCGGTACGCATTAACGTGCTGCAGGCCGATATCGGTAATGCCCGCAAGGCGCGTCACCTGACGGAAGCGCAGTCTGAACAGCTGTGGCAGCAGGCCGGCCGCGTAAGAAAAGAGGCTGACGGCTACGTAAAACAGCAGGGCTTTCTCAGTGCGGCCGAGCGTGCCAGCTATGACCGCGAGCTCGACACTATCGCTGGCAGGCTGTGCCGCGCGGTGAAGTAAATCCTCCCCGGGTGGCTGCGGCCACCTGAATGCCTTTTCTGCCCGCAGTGCGCAGGCTGTTCGTTCCTCGCGCTGCTGCGGTACGCCTCAGCCTGCACCCCGCAGGCAGGCCCGTTTAACGTCTGACCCCGGCAGTTCCGCTGCCGTCTTTACGGAATCTCACCCTATGACACACCCTGCTGAAATATCGGCTCAGCCGGTCGTGCGCGATCGCTGGGGCGGCTGGACGCATCCTGAATTTTTCGTGCCCGCTGACGGCAATGAATATCCGCAGCCCGGTGAGTTTGAGGCCTGGCTTACCGCACATAACCTGGCGGCCGCCTTCACCTGGATGGAAAACTATGCGCCGGACTGGATGATGCAGGCCTTCCGGAGAACCGGCAACTGCAGCCAGTGGAAGCCGTCCGCACCTGCGGGTGAAGGCTGGTTTACCGGCAGCATTCACGATACGGATGATGGCCCGGTATGCGTCTGGCTCCGCAGTAAAACAGAGGTCAGAGACTCATGAAACGTTTTCTCTTCATAATTTGCCTGCTCACGGCAGGGATCATGGCAAAGCCTGTCATGGCAGCGACCAGCAACGCCGGCGACGGGCGCTGGGTAAACCCCATCAGCGACGTCTGCTGGAAGTGTCTGTTCCCGATGTCGCTGGGCAGTATCCAGCTCGCATCAGGTGCACATCCTGATACCCCGAACCCCGCCTCGCCAATTCAGATGTGTCCGTATGGGATTTTCTACCGGCTGGGTCTGGCCATCGGTTTCTGGGAACCGCTGGCGCTGACGGACGTGACGCGCGAGCCCGGCGTCATGGTGAACATGGGGGGGTTTAAAATTAACCTCGGCCGCACCGGTGCCGGACGCGGCGGGCAGAGCGACTCCCCCACTCCCGGCAGCTTCTATCACGTGCACTGGTACAAATATCCGCTGATTTACTGGCTCAACATCATCACCAGTACGGGCTGCATGCAGACCGGTGACATGGACATCGCTTACCTGTCTGAGGTTGACCCATTATGGAACGACAGCACGCTGGCCATGATCCTGAATCCGGAAGTAGCGCTATTTAATAACCTGCTGGCGCAGGGTGCCTGTGCTGCAGACTCCATCGCGTCTACGGCGGGCGTGCCACTGGACCCGCTGTTCTGGTGCGCCGGCGCACAGGGCTCAATGTATCCGTTTACCGGCTTCACCAGTAATGAGTTTTCGCCACTGGAAGCCTCGCTGCTGGTCAGCGAGCGCATGGCCTTCAAGCTGCACCGTGAGGGACTTGTGATGGAAACGGTCGGGGCGGATGTTGCTGTCTGTTATGAATATCCGTCCCCGATCATTCCGAAATCACGCTGGCGTTATCAGATGGTGAATATGTATCCCGAACCTAACGACTGCCACCCGTTCGGCACCACGACCCAGCTCTGGGGCTCGGTACACAACTCACCGGCGACGAAAAAGAACTTCGGCTACCTCATGTGGCGAAAGCGTAACTGCGTTTATCTGTAAGGACTCACCATGAAACAACCTCTGATTTCGGCGCTGCTCGCGGGCGCCGCGCTTCTTTGCGCAGAAATGGCGAATGCCGCAGAGCAGCCGGTCGTGTCAGGTAATGACATGGCGTACATGAAGCAGCAGCAGCGCGATCTGGAGCTGTTTAAAAGCCAGCTGAAGGGCATGAATATCACGCTGCCGGATGCGCAGCAGGAACGGGTCTCGCAGCTGCAGAACGAAATTGCCGCCTCGCAGGCGGATCAGAACAGCGCCGCCCGTCCCGCACCGCGGGCCGTTTACTTCGTGAGCCTGGGTATCCCGGAGGAGGGGCTGCTGCCGATGCTTGCGGACGCCCGCCGCTTCGGCATACCGGCCACGCTGCGCGGCCTGCTGAACAACGACTTCCGTCAGACCGCGGAGACGATGTTTGAACTGTCTAAAAAAGATAAGCAGGCCGGGGTGCAGATCGACCCGACCCTGTATGAGAAATACAACATCAGGGCCGTGCCGGCGCTGGTCGTTACCTGTGGCAGTCAGTCGGACGTCATCTACGGCAGCCTGCCGGTTAAGCAGGCGCTCGAAGAGGTTAAGCAGCGCGGTGACTGTGGCAGTACGGCCGCGCAGCTGCTGCAGGATGCGGAGGGTACGAAATGAAGCGTGCCCTGCTGCTTTCTTTATGTCTGATGGCGTCCGGCGCATTCGCTGATGCGACGAGTGACGCTTACAACGCGGGTGCGGGATATGCCGGCTCAAATAAGGGGCAGGGCACGGCTGCGGCGAAGGGGACCGACCCGGCGTCAGTGATCCCCGGCTACACCGCCAGTCCTCCGCAGGGGGGGTACTACGGCGGCGTGCAGGGCGGGGACGGCGGGATAAAGGATAAGGGGCAGACCCAGATCGGAAGTAACGAAGCGGGGCAGGCGGTCACGGACTCTTCAACCAAGAATCCGGCCGTGACCATTGACCCGAACGCCGACTTTATCCAGAACGGCAAGAATGCGGAGGCGAACAGCGGCTCCATCGTGGACGGTACCAACAGCCAGTGCACTGCGAAAGTCGTGTCGAAGTCAGTATTTGAAAACTTCACCTGCGACAGGGACGTGGCGCAGGTCCAGACCTGTGCCCGCACCGGCAGCGTTATCGTCACGGGCTCAAGCCACACCGAAACCCGGACGATGAATATGCTGCTTAAAAACGCACGGCGGTCGGGTAAACAGGTCATAGTGGATTTTACGTTTCCTGAAACGGCCACGCTCGTCAGCGGTACCACGCAGCTGGTTTATACGCCAGCCCCGTCCTACAACTCGGGGGCCAATTACGTCACCTCGATTCTGAACAATAACGTTACGCTCCGTTACGGTAAGAAGGCAGCGGACAGTCTGGGTATCGCGGGGCTGCAGGTTAACGCGGGTCAGGTTTACTCTGCCGTGATTACCCCTGATGGCTCACGTATTGATGCCACCATCAATACGCTTATTAAGTACATTAATGACGGCACCACCCTGTTCCACCTCGACGTAACGTTTAACGTGACCGTATCGGACAAAAAGGCCGACACGACGTGGTCCGAAAGCTGCAGCTTTGACAAATCACAGGCCACTGCCAGCACCGGCAGCGTCTGCACCGACCCGGGCGGCTCCCGCTCTGTTACCTCCGACGGCCAGACCTATACCCAGACGCAGGGCTGCTGGCAGTACCAGGACAGCTACATCGTGCCGGTGAACTCCACCGGTAACTGCGCTCAGCTGATGTCTGACCGGAACTGCACCATTGCCGGCCGCGGCTGTACCGAGGCGGAAGGCGGAACGTGCATGCATGAGCAGGATACTTACCAGTGCCAGACCACCTACAGCTCGCAGGGCCTGCTGTGCGGCGGACAGTATCTCTGTCAGAGCGGCGACTGTGACGGCACTGACGGTGCCGGCGACAGTGGCTTTGATACCGCCGTGGCCAAGCTTGCCGGTCTGGCCTCCGCCGGTGATGACGTCAAAAACGGCGATCAGATAGATATCAAGGCCTTTACCGGACAGGCGCTCTACTGCCGCAAGGCGATGGCTGGCTTCTCAAACTGCTGCGTTGATACCGGCTGGGGGAACAGTTCGGGGCTGGCCAACTGCAACAGTGACGAAATGGCCATCGGTAAAGCGAAGGCTAAAAAGGTCACCGTTCTGGTCGGCGAAGCCTGCAACAGGGCCGTGCTGGGGGTGTGCGTGCAGAAGAAGCAGGCCTACTGCGTGTTTGGCGGCAAGCTCGCCCGCATTATCCAGGAGCAGGGGCGTCGCGATCAGCTGCACGTCAGCTTTGGCAGCGGTGACTCACCGAACTGTCGCGGCATTACGGTTCCTGAACTGCAGGCCATTAACTTTGATCTGATTAACTTCCAGGACTTTTACAGCGACCTGATGGCCAACCAGAAAATCCCTGACTCAGCGACGATGATCAAGCAGGCAAAAGACCGCATAGCTGCACAGGTTAACGCGCAGACAGGAGGTAAATAATGAAGCGGCTGCTGATTAGCCTGATGATAGCAATGTGCGCCGGACAGGCGGTGGCGGACGATGCGCCGGCTGCTGACGCGGTGGTGACGCCGGCCGACCCGTTTACCGGCTGGCACTGGTACAACGAGCCGAAGAAAAAGCCGGACCCGCCGGCACCTAAAGCGCAGCCCGCGCCGCAGGTGCCGGACTTCAGCAGGCTGTCACCGTCAGAGCAGGCGGACGTACTTAAGGAGTACACAAAGGAGGCACTGAACAACGCCATCCTCCACCCGTCTGCAGAGCATACCGCCACGTTCCTGCGCTGGCAGAAGTTCTGGACCGACCGGGCCTCGATGTTCAGCCAGTCCTTTGCCGTGGCGCAGCTTGACCATCCGGATCTCGACTACAACCTTGACCATCCGCACTACAACAGCACCGCGCCGCTGCAGCAGGCACGGGACCAGCAGGAGCAGACGCAGGCCATCAGCCAGCTTGCCGGCCAGTACGGGCTGTTCTACTTCTACCGCGGCGGTGACCCGATTGATGCACAGATGGCCGGCGTGGTGGCGGACTTTGCCCGCCTGCGGCACATATCACTGATACCGGTCAGCGTGGACGGCACGGTGTCGCCGCAGGTGCCCGACAGCCGGCCGGACGCCGGCCAGAGCGCGCGCATGGGAATTACGCACTATCCGGCGCTGTTTCTGGTTGACCCCAGGTCAAAAAGCTTCCGTCCGCTCGCCTACGGCTTTATGACGCAGGACGACCTGGCGAAGCGCTTTCTCAATGTGGCCACCGGTTTCAAACCTAACTTCTGAGGACATGATCATGCTGAATCTTTCTCCGGTCTGGCACGGGCGGCTGCGTGCTACGAACCGGGCAGGCAACTTTCTGCTGCAGACGCTGGTTATCCATCCGGCGCTGCTGTTTTTTCTGCTGTTCCTGCTCAGTGCACACAGTTCGGGAGGCGCCGGAAAGTGGCTGCTGAATGAGGCCGACGCGCTGGTGCGCGACGCCCCGGCGGGACAGGTGTGGGGCTGCGTATCGCAGGCCATGCCCGTGGAGACCTGGCCGCCGGTTCCTGACACATCACGGGATAAGGCCGTACCGGTCAGCAATGATATCAGGCCTGCTCCCCCGCCCGCCATGTGCGTAAATGCCGCGGTGAGCCGCGGTGCGTGGGCTTCGCAGACTAATGACACGCTGCTGTTCCTCTATAAGGCTGGCGTGGTGCTTTCCGTCTTATCGAGCCTGGCCGTAAGGTATTTCCGCCGCCGGGTAAATGGAGAAAACATATGAACAGACTTCCCCTCATTATTACGCTGTTTATGACGGGCATCATTTTTAACTGCCTGCGCCAGCTGCTGGCGTGGTCAGTCAGCTTCACGCACGACGTGCTTGCCGGCGTCTCGGTAGCCTGTCTGGTTCTGGTTGCACTGGGCCTCATCGCGGAGCTGATTGCCTGGCGAAGGTCGCGAGGCGGCCGGGGAGGCCATCATGAGGCTTAACGTGCTGCTGACAGTACTGCTGACGCTGCCGGTATTCGCACAGGCGTCGGTGGCCTCGGACATTGCTGCGCTGGAGCAGGCGAAGGGGCAGCGCGGTGCGCAGCTGCCGGATTTCGGACTGCCCGGAACGCGCCCGGTGCGTGCGGTGCCAGCAAAGCCGCCCAGAATGATGACCCTGACCGACGGACGTCAGGTGAACCTGAACGACTATGCGGTGGTGATTTTTATGCAGCGCGGCTGTCAGTACAGTGCGAAGTTCGACCCGCTGCTGAAGTCCTGGGCTGATTCGGAAGGGATAAAGGTGTACCCCTATACGCTTGATGGCTACGGCGATGCAGCCTTTCCTGTAGCGCTTATCCCGCGTAAGGCGGGACCGAATGAGCCGATAGCCGGCGAGATCCTGACGTTCTTCGGCAACGGGCTGCCCATCGCCACGCCGACCACCTTTATGGTCAACGTAAACACCAACGTTGCCTATCCGCTGTTTCAGGGGGAGACGGACATGGGAACCATGAGCCAGCGACTGGCGCAGATGATCGAAGCCGATATCGATAACCTCCCGCCGGACACGCTGGGTCCGGTCCCGAGCAGTGCCTCACTGACCCCGCAGTAATACGGGCGGCTGTGCCGCCGACGGAAAACCCATGACTGAAAAAACGTTAACGCTCTCCCGGCTGGAGACGGCGCTGCTGCTTGTCTGCGCCTCGCTGCTGGCCGCCGCCGGCCTGTATGCCTGGCTCGTCTGCGAAATTGCCGGCCGTATGGACGGCATGACTTACGGTTCTGACGCGCTGGTGCTCAGCGGTCTGCAGCTTTATCCGCTGCTGTTCCTGTTCTCCCTTGCCGGTGGCTTCGGCTGCGGCGTGCTGGTCAGCATCACCCTGCGCCGGCACGGATTTATGAATGAACGGAGTTTTCAATGACAGAACGTACACACTTGCAGGCGGGGAAAACATCATGAATCTGCGTCAGTTCCTGACAGGCGCTCTGGCTGCGCTTACACTGAGTGCGCCGGCCTTTGCCGACGTGCAGGGCGACCTGAACGGCTACTTTGGCAGCCTCGGCTTTGACGGCAACGTCTCAAAGGCGCAGGCATGGCAGGGTCAGGCCGCAGGCTACGTTACCGGCGGCTCCATCTATCTGCGTAACCCGGTCAAACAGGTGCAGCTCATCTCGATGCAGGTACCGTCACTTAACGCCGGCTGCGGCGGCATTGACTCCTATCTGGGCGCCTTTTCCTACATCAACGGGGCCGAACTTCAGCGCTTCGTTAAGCAGATCATGAGTAATGCGGCGGGCTACGCCTTTGACCTCGCACTGCAGACGATGGTGCCGGAGCTCAAGCAGGCCAAAGACTTTCTGCAGAAGCTCGCCTCGGACGTGAACTCCGCCAACATGAGTTCCTGTCAGGCCGCGCAGGGCATCATCGGCGGCCTGTGGCCGGTGTCTCAGGTGTCGAACCAGAAAATCTGTCAGGACATTGCCGGCGAGAGCAACATTTTCTCCGACTGGGCGGCGTCGCGTCAGGGCTGCACCGTGGGCGGTCAGGGTGACAGCGTCACCGGCCGGGCGTCCGATAAAATGAAGGACCAGGTGCTGAAAAACAAAAACCTCATCTGGGACGCGCTGGGCCGCAACCACCTGTTCGACGGTAACCGCCAGCTGAAGGAACTGGTGATGAGCGTGGTGGGCTCAATCATTTTCAATAAAGCCGGGCAGGTCACCGTCCTGACGCCGCTGGTTGATAACCGCGACATCATTACCGTGCTGATGCGCGGCGGCACCGCGAAGATGTACGGCTGTGATGAGCAGGACCTGTGCCTCGGGCCGACGGTGGCCAGCGTCACTGTCAGCAGCGACGTGGCGCTGGTGACCCAGGTGCGCAACCTGATGATTTCCATCGACAGCAAGCTCACGGCCGATACCGGCCTGTCGGACAGAGAAAAGGGTTTCATCAACACCACCTCGGTGCCGGTACTGAAATACCTGACCAACTCCCGCAGCATGGGCATGAGCCCGACCTACCTGATACAGGTCGCCGACTTTATCGCGCAGGACATGATGATCCAGTACCTGCAGGAGCTCGTAAAGCAGGCGAGCCAGTCACTGGCCGGTAAAAACTTCCCCGAGCAGGCAGCCGGCGAGCTGCGTAACAACGTGCTGGCTGCAACCTCGCTGCTGGCACAGATGAAGCTGCAGAGTACCGCCGACCAGAACGCGCTGGACGGCATCGATCGCAACATGCAGTACCTGCAGCAGCAGGTATCCACCATTATCTCGACGTCCTATCAGGGCAACTATCAGTGGGGAACGGGCAATGACTGAGGTCTGGACCATTTACGGCGGTGACATGTGGCGTCAGGTGTTTAACGGCGTCGTCACCGTCATCGGCAGCGACACCTATGACACGTTAAAACGTATCGCCGGGCTTTTTGGCGTGCTGGGCGTCATCTTCAGCTTCATCAAATCGCGCAACCCGATGGTGTTTGCCAGCTGGCTGGCCATCTTTTTTGTCATTACGTCAGTACTGCTCGTTCCGAAGCGCAGTGTGCAGATACTTGATGTCACCGATCCGGCCGCAGTTTATCAGGTCGATAACGTGCCGGCCGGCCTGGCCTTCATCGCGGGCCTGACCACGTCCGTGCAGTTCGGCGTGGCGCGGCTTTATGAGTACAGCTTCTCGCGGCCGGACTCGCTGACCTATACGAAGTCCGGCATGCTGTTCGGTTCGCAGATTGTGGCGCAGACCACGGACTTCCGGTCACAGAATCCGCAGCTGGCCGGCATGCTTACCGACTACGTGGAAAACTGCGTGGTGGGCGATATCCTGCTGAATAACAAGTACACCGTGTCACAGCTGCTGAACAGCACCGATCCGCTGACGCTGATTACGAATAACCCGAGCCCGCTGCGCGGTCTGTATCAGGATACGGGCAGCGGCCGGCAGTTTATCACCTGCCAGCAGGCGGCTGCCGTCGTCAAAAACCTGATCGGGGCGGACGTGCGCATCGGCGGCACAACCTGGCATGCGCTGGCCACGCGCGTGTTCGGCAGCCGCGTCAGCGGGGATGCTTTGCTCGGTAACGCGATGGATGAGAGCTACAACTTCTTCTATGCAGGTGGCCTGAGCGCAGCGCAGATTATGCGTAATAACATCACCAATGCGGCCATCCGTGACGGCTGGAAAGGGTTTGCGGCGCGCTCTTCCGACACGGCCAACCTGCTGAATCTGGCCACCGAGTCCAGTATGACCAAGCAGCGCATCAGCTGGGGCGCGGGTGGCGTGATAGCGTCGCGTACGCTGCCGATGTTCCAGTCGCTGATGATGCTGGTACTGATTGCGCTGTTCCCGCTGGTCATAGCGCTTGCGCTGGTGAATCACGACATCTTCGGGCTCAAAACGCTGAAGCTGTACGCCGGCGGTTTCGTTTACTTCACGATGTGGCCGGTGATGTTCGCCATCCTTAACTCGCTGGCCAACTTTTATCTGCAGACGAAGACCGGAGCCACGCCGCTGGTTCTGGCCAATCAGGATCAGGTCGCCCTGCAGCACTCAGACGCGGCCAACATCGCGGGCTACCTGAGCATGTCGATACCGGTGCTCGCCTTTTTCCTGACCAAAGGCGCGGCGTCGGTGGCCTCACAGGCCGTCGGCGGGGTGATGAGCTCGGCGGCGTTTGCGACCGGCGGACAGGCTTCGACGACGGCGGACGGCAACTGGTCGTTTAACAACATGTCGATGGATAACGTCAGTGCCAACAAGTTTGACACCAACATGCTGCGCCGCTCGGGGTCTCAGGGCTTCCAGACCGGTAATAACGCGATGATGACACAGACGGCTGACGGACACACCGTAGTGGATACCAGTCAGGCGATATCAAACCTGCCTGTCAGTATGCGGCTCAGTTCTCTCGCCAGCAGCGGGTTCTCCGAGCAGGCACGTCAGGCGCAGCAGCAGGCGCAGAGTTCGCTTGATGGCTATAACCACAGCGTGACCAGCGGCTTCCAGCAAATGAACCAGCTGACGCAGCAGAGCGGCAATAGCGACAGCATGACGCAGGGCAGCGACAACAGTGTGGCAACGAACGTCTCTAAAGGCGCGAGCAAAATGCAGTCTGCCGTTGAGAACTATGCGAAGTCGCACAATGTTTCTGAACAGCAGGCCTACAACCAGCTGATGGATATCACCAATCAGGGCAGTGCGGGTGTACGTGGATATGTCAAATTTGACTCCGGTGACCAGCTGGCCGGCAAGGTTGGCAAGTGGGCAACCGGCCTGAGCGCAGGAGGGGAAGGAAGCGCTGACTGGCGACACACGTCAGGCAGCTCGCACGGTACGCAGGACAGCCACGCTGAGGGCCGCGATAGCCGTCAGGACCAGAGCAGTCAGGAGGCGCGCGATTTCCGCGAGGGCGTGGATATGGTGACATCGACCCGTCTGAGCGATTCAGGAAGTCATACTGATAATCAGTCCAGCTCTAATGCTCAGCAGTTCGCAGCAACGCTTAATGATGCGAAGAGTCAGTACCATCAGTACACTGAGAGCAGCACGCGCAGTCAGGAATTCAGCCGCATGGCCACTCTTTCACAGACGCAGAGCGCCAGCCTGGACGCCAACTACAATCAGGAGTTTGTGGACTGGACTACTGCTAAATATGGCAGTGACGCCCAGAACATCCTGACAAACGTCAGAAGCGCTCAGGGCGCGGCTACTGAATTTATGCATGAACGGCTTGAACCTGAAATCATGAAGAACTATGGCGCACGGACTGACCAGGTTAACAGTGAGCCGCTGCAGCCGGCACGTTCGCTGGATGCTGCAGGCACATCTGCGGACCGTGGAACCACGCTTCCCGCTGGAGTGCAGACTTCCGGACAGGCCCTGTCGGGCAGCTCGCCGGCTGACAGTTATGGACCTGCTGAAGGTTCGTCGCAGAATGCTGTCGTCAGAAAAGGGCAGGCTACTGAAGTCAGCACGCGGCAGGGAGAGCGGAATCTCAGTGTTCCGGCCGGTGCACCTTCACAGGAAATGAGAGAGGATTTCCGCAGCGGGTCAAAACGTGTGAGCGAGCAGGCCGCCGGCGCCGGCATTCAGAACAATGTCGCTAATCAGGTTGCAGCACAAAGATCTGGCCTTATGGAAACTGTCAGGGAAAATGACGGTAAAATCGCCGAAAATAAAACCACTGTTCAGACGTCCAGTGATATACTCAGAAATGAGCATCAGGGTGCGGTCAGAAGCCAGCAGATAGGTCGAACTGAAGAAGATATCAGACAGACTAAGCCCAAAATCGATGATGCCGAAACTGAACAATTTAAGCTCAAGCTAGAGAAATTAAGAGCCGAGCAGAAAAAAGCTTCTTAATCAGACTATTTATGGTGAGGGATTATGAGTAATTTAACTATGGCTAAGATTGATGCTGATATTTCAATGCTCATGGAAAGTTTGAGTTCAAAACATCGCTTAATTCCCTCATCATTTAAGCTACTTAAATTAAGTTTATTTGTTCCGGCCTTGGCATTAATTGCTGCATTCATGAGTGATGTTATTGGCTATGTGTCTTTGTTCGGTTCACAGTCGTCGCTGGAGGGATACTCCCTTTACTTTCTAAGTGATGGATGGGCTGTTGTCATTCCTACGCTGATTATTGGTGTTATCTTTGCCTTCATGACATATAACAATTTAATGCTCTACATGGCCGTTCCCAGTGAGGCTCGGCGGAATTCCCTGATACTTAGTCATTTGCGTAGAATTTCTAAACGAACCGTGTGTGTTTTCTTACTTCTAATGTTGGTATCAACGATTTTATCCGTGTTTAAATCGTGGGCCGCTCTTGCGGTGCCGGCTCTAGAATTTGCTCTACTCTTTGCAATTAATATGGTCGTTGGTGCTGAAATTAATCGTCTCGGCGCAGGTCTTGCCCTCGAAAAAATCAGCACCCTCATTAAAAAGATTTAAGTTCCCTCCGGCTTCTGCCGATACCCCTTCCGGCACTCTGACGGAGGGGGTTATTTTCAAACTCCCATTTAAAACAGCGTGCCCCGGGGCGCGCCTGTCCCGTTTTTTCCGTTTAACAAGGATACGTCAATGAAAAACCGCAATGCCTTCGTGGCAGCAATCGCTGCTGCCTCTCTGATGCTTTCCGGATGCAGTGCCATGAGCACCGCCATCAAAAAACGCAATCTTGATGTCAAAACGCAGATGAGTCAGACCGTCTGGCTTGAGCCGTCCAGTCAGAAAACCGTTTACCTGCAGGTGCGTAACACCTCCGATAAAGACATGAGCGATCTGGAGCCGATGCTGGCGCAGGACCTGCGCGCAAAAGGCTATACCGTGACCTCCAGTCCTGATGCCGCCTATTACTGGATTCAGGCTAACGTGCTGAAGGCAGAAAAGATGGACTTGCGTCAGACGCAGGGATTCCTGTCAACCGGATATGAAGGTGCCGCTACCGGTGCCGCGCTGGGCGCAGGTATTACCGCCTACAACAGCACTTCCGGCGGCGCCATTCTGGGCGTAGGCCTCGCGGCAGGCCTGGCGGGTATGGCAGCTGACGCAATGGTGGAAGATGTTAATTACACAATGGTGACCGATCTGCAGATTTCTGAACGCAGCAAGGCCGCCGTGACCACGGATAACGTGGCGGCGCTGCGTCAGGGTTCATCGGGCATCAAGCTGCAGACCAGCAGCGAAGAAGGCAACCGCATGAAATATCAGACCCGCGTCGTTTCAAATGCGAATAAAGTGAACCTGAAGTTTGAAGAGGCTAAGCCGGTGCTTGAAGCGCAGCTGGCCAAATCTGTCGCAGGTATTATGTAAAGCCAGACGCCTGTTCCGGGAGGCCTGAGTGCGTAATTCTGGCGAGACATCAGCGACGTCATTGACTGTCATCATTGCCGTCTCGTTCCTGGCGCTTTTGTGCTCGCTGACGCTTATCGCGCTGACAGACGACTGGCTGCTGGACAATCTGAGTGCGGCATTGCGGGTTTATGATGCTGTCCGCGAAGCGCCCGGGGCCGGGTCGCTTCGTCACTTTATGATCGGAGCTATGTTTCTGTACGTGCTGACCGTAAGTGTCTGTGGCATAGCCTTCGCTGCGGCGCTCCGGATAACCGTTATAAAGATATGGCGGCTTGCAGGGCGCTGAAATTCCTGGTATTACTTAGCGACCGGTTTCAAAGCCGGCGGCATGCGCCGTAAGGGGAAATAAAAAAATCTCTCCTGACAACGGGGCGCCTGCCGACCCCCGTCTGCGCCCCCCGGGCAGCGGACACCGGGGCAGCATCAACACCACGGGTGCTGCCCTCCTCCCTTACGGGACCTCATATTTCCACGATTCTCCCTGAATTACGGGGTAGCGGAAGCGTGGCTCAGATTTAACCGACTTATATCCCTCATGCTCAGCGGGGTTCTTTCCCCATAGTGCGCGCCGGGATCTGCGTTGTAACGGCTGTACTTCATCCCCGACCCTAACTTTCTGAAGGAAATATCTATGCTCACTCTCAACGGTGCGGCACGCACATTTGTTATCTAGTTAACCCTGTGTTTCGCCTGGAGCGCCATCGTGCTGTGGCAGTTCGGGCCGGATATCGTAAAAACCATCATGTCACACAGCCATCTGTATGCCTGGGACCTCGCCACCCGTATGGTGCAGGGCGACATGATGCCGCCGGGTGTTATCACGCTGCTGCTGGTTCTGCTGGTCATGACTGCCGGCTGCGTGCTTTCCGGGCTCACGCTGGCCTGCTGGAATCTGTTTATCTTCACTTGTGCTATCCCCGTCATGGCCGGCGTCTGGCTGCTGCGCCGGGCGGGGCTTATCCGTACCCCCGCGTCCGTCACGCTGAAATAATTTCCGGGGCCCGAGCGGCTCAGCTTCCACTTTTCTTTCGTCGTCAGCCTGCCCGATTCTCACGGGCGGGCTGCGCCTGCGTGCTTTCCGGAGTTCCCCATGAGTTTTACACCCAAATACCTGACGCAGGGCGGCCAGATGACGGCCTACCGGCTGCGCATGTTTGTGCAGGTCAGCAACTGGATTTTCCACTGGATGCTGCTGCTGTTCGTGGTAGCCACCGGCGCGCTGTTCTGGCTGACGACGCCCGATGACGTGCTCCGTAATGGCTTCTGGTACTGGGCAGCGTGGCCCAGCCACTCACTGCTGGGCCTGTCCCCACGTGCGGCCGAGGCCACATGGGACATCTTCTGGCACTGCGATGAAAGTGCGCAGCTGTGCACGATAAAGCTGACGCCGGCGCAGCTGCTGGCCAATCCGTGGATGCAGGACATGGGCCGCCAGTTTATGACGAATCTGCGCTTCATCGCCAGCGCCTGCGGTATCGCCGCCAGCCTGCTCTGGTGCCTCATCGCCTGGTATGTGGGTCGCATCGGTAAGCGGGAGAGTGAGGACGAGTTTATCTCGGGCATGACCCTTACTGACCAGCTTAAAGAGGTCAACCGACTGCTGAGAAAGGCCGGAGAGAAGTCCGATCTGCAGATTGGCGGCCTGAACATGGTGAAGAACGCCGAGGTTATGAACTATCTCATTCACGGCACCATCGGCGTGGGCAAGTCCACGCTCATCCGCTGGCTGCTGGACTATATCCGCCGGCGCGGCGACCGGGCGATTGTTTACGATTCCGGCGGTACGTTTATTGAAACTCACTACGACGAGCGTGTTGACAAAATTCTGAACGCGCATGACAGACGCTGTGAGAACTGGGTGCTGTGGCGTGAGGCGCAGGACGTAGTGGACTACGAGAACATGACGGCCGCGCTGATGCCGGTTGAAGGCGACTCCGACCCGTTCTGGGTGTCCTCATCGCGCACCATCTTCAGCGATACGGCTATGCAGTTTGCCTCACGCCCCGATCGCAGCATCGAAACGTTCCTGAAGACCTGTCTCTCCATCGACCTGAAAAGCCTGCGCGAGTTTCTGAAGAACACCCCGTCGGCCAACCTGGTTGAGGAAAAAATCGAGAAAACCGCCATCTCAATCCGCTCGGTGCTGACCAACTACGCCAAGTCACTGCGCTACCTGCAGGGGCTGGATAAAGAGGGTAAGCCGGAATTCAGCATCCGCGAGTGGATGACCGATGCGCAGTACGACAGCAGCTGGCTGTTTATTTCCACAACGGCACGCCACCGCAAGGCTGTGCGCCCCCTGATATCGATGTGGCTTTCGCTGGCCACGCTGCTGCTGCAGAGCATGGGCGAGAACAGCGACAGGCGCGTGTGGTTTATCGGCGATGAGATTGCCAGCCTGCAGAAGATACCGGAGTTCAACGAAACGCTGGCCGAGGCGCGCAAGTTCGGCGGCTGTTTCGTGCTGGGCATTCAGAACATGCCGCAGCTGATCCACATCTACGGCCGCGAGATGGCCAAAGCCATCTTTGACCTGCTGAACACCCGCGCCTACGGCCGTTCGCCGAGCGCTGAGGTGGCCAAAATCGTGGAGGAGGAGCTGGGTCATCAGCGCCGGCGCGAGGCGCGCGAGCAGAACAGCTACGGCCTTGACCAGGTGCGTGACGGTATCTCCATCAGTAAGGACAAGGTCAACGAGCCCATCGTGGACTACGACCAGATTATGAAGATGCCGAACCTGCAGTTCTATGTGCGCCTGCCGGGCGAGTACCCGGTGGTGAAGCTGAACCTGAAGTACCGCAAACAGAAAAAATATCACCCCGCGCTGATTGAGCGCGACTTCCGTGACCGGCTGAGTCCGGAGCTCGAACAAATCATCGAGAGCAACGAACGCAGTTCCCGTGCGGCGAATATTTCGTTTCCGACCGGCGACGAAATACTGGAAGACGGTGACAGCACCCCTGATACATCCGGGCCGGCGTCAGTAACTGTCTCACCGGCTGCCGCGCCGTTAAAAGCTGAGCCGCCCGTGAGCCGTCCGATTTCACCTGCTGAGCGGGAGGTTGTGACGCCAGTACCTGCTGCGACGCCGGCTCAGCCACGACCCGAATCAGAAGCTGTGAGTGACACGCCGCCGCCCTCAAACGTGCGCCCGTTCCCGCTGCGTACTGTACCCGCGCCGGTCATCGCGGCTGAGGCTGAACCGCTGCCGGCAAAGCAGGCTTCGGCAGAGGCACCGCCTGAAACGAAAATGACGCCGCCGGCACCTGTCCGGCCGGTAATGCCGACAGACACCGGGGGGGAGGCATCGCCGCCGGAAACGCCGCAGCCCGCAGTACGACCCGCAATCAGACCAAAACCGTCCGGACCCAGCGCACTCGATATGCTGGCGCGCCGTAAAAGCCGGGCTGCAGCAGCAGAAAGCAGTGAAAGCAACGCTGAGGAGGCGGTGCCGCAGGACGGCGCGGCGCAGGGTGAAGCGCCTGAGCTCAGCATGCAGATGGAAAAAGACGACGGCGGCCGCCTCATCGTCCGGCACATCAGCCCGCGAAAAACCGACCAGGAAAAGCGCGAAGAGGCTGATGCCCGGCAGTACAGCGACGCCAACGCACGCATGGCCGATGACGAAAAAAACATCCTGCGACATCGCGACGACTACGACGCGTATCAGGAGATGAGTGACAGCCTGGACCCGGGAGGGTATGAACGATGATGACCGTTGCTCCGGTGGCTTCGGCCGCCGACGCTGCCGGCTACTACAGCAGCAAGGATAACTATTACTTTCTGGATGACATGCCCACGCAGTGGATGGGGGAGGGTGCGCGCGAACTCGGGCTTGAGGGACCGGTTGACCTGGATACGTTCACTGACATTCTGCACGGCAATCTGCCCAACGGCGTGATGCTGGGAAAGGAGGTGCAGGGTGCCCACGTGCATCGCCCGGGGCACGACTTTACCTTTTCAGCACCCAAAAGCGTCTCGATGCTTATCCTTGCCGGCGGCGATAAACGCCTGCTGGAGGCACACCATGACGCGGTAAAAGAGACGCTGGCCATCATGGAGCAGACGGTCAGCGCCCGGGACACGAAGGAGGGCGTCACGCGCATCGTGACCAGCGGAAAAATGGTCGCCGCCCTGTTCACGCACGACACCTCCCGCAACCTCGATCCGCAGATCCACACGCACGCGGTGATGGCCAACGTCACGGAGCTGGACGGCAAGTGGAAGGCGCTGGCCACCGACACCATTCACGGTGCCGGCTTTATCGAAACGGCGTACCGCAACCAGATAACGTACGGCAAAATCTACCGCAACGTGCTTAAAAACAAGGCTGAGGCTATCGGCTATGAAACCGTGCCGACCGGCGGCCGTCATGATTTGTGGGAGATAAAGGGCTTTACGGAAGCGGTGCTGGATGAGTTTTCCTCGCGCCACCGGGAAATCCACGCACGCGCTGGCGAGGATGCCTCGCTGAAGAGCCGCGACGTGGCCGCACTCGATACGCGCCAGCGCAAGCAGGACATCAGCCGCTATGGTGAGGACGAGGCGGCACCGGAACGCAGCCGGCCCGAATCCTCTGTCGTACCCGTGCCGGCTGAGCCTGGGCCTGTGCCGGAGCGGGCTGCGGCAGTAACAGATAAAACCCCTGGAACAGCGGATAAAGAAACGTCAGCCCCGTCAGCAGAGGATAAAGACGTGCCGGCTGAGCCTGAACCGGCGCATGGGGTGTCAGCCGCAGAGAAAAACCCTGAAACGGCGGGTAAAGAGCCTTTAACACCGTCAGCACAGGAAAAAGACCTGTCGGCAGAGTCAGGTCCTGAACGCGCGGTGTCAGCCGCAGAAAAAGCGGCTGTTACAGCAGATAAAGGAACATCAGCGCCGTCCCCACAGATTCAGGATGACCCGATCGCTAAACCCGAAACGGCCGACGGCCGTGCCCGGCTGCAGGCGCGCTGGCAGCGCCAGATGGACGATACCGGCTTTGACATCCAGGGTGTGATAAATGAAGCGCGCGAACGTGAAATGTTCCGTCCTGACGCGGGAGAGGTGCAGGACGCCCCTGTTTCGGCGATGGAGGCGGTCCGCACCGCTATTTCCGTGCTGAGCGACAGTAAAACGCGGTTTACCTACGGGGATCTTCTGCTGACCGCTCATAACGCCGGTGAACTGCAGAACACCATTCCGGACCTGCGCAGGGCGCTTGACCAGGCTATTCATGACAACCTGCTCGTGCCTCTCGACGGTGATAAAGGCGTGTTTACCTCGCACATCCACCTGCTGGATGAGCTGTCGGTGCAGTCGCTGGCGGCGGATATCCTGAAAGAGAACCGGGTAATTAACTTCAGCCCCGACGGCGGTCTGTCCCCCGGGCACCCTGAGCACATTGCCCGGGAGCCCGCCGTTATCATCAGTGCGCCTGCATCAGTCGGCCGGCTGCGTGAGGTTACAGAGGAGCTGGTGACAATGTCACGTGAGCAGGGGAGAGAGGTCAGCGTGCTGACCAGTTCAGCCGAGCGCGCACTCAGCTTTGCAAAGTCGCCTGAGCTCAGGGACCGGCTGCTGCACCGCAGCCGTATGCTTGATGGCAGCTTCAGCCTGATGCCGCAGAGTACGGTCATCGTCGAGAGCGCGGAAAAACTCAGCCTGAAAGAAATGCTGGTGCTCACCGGTGAGGCGCATCAGCAGAATACGCAGCTGCTCTTTCTGGACAGCGCCGGACGGCAGTCAAATGCGAATGCCCTGTCCGTGCTGACGGCAGCGGGCGTAAAGCGTCAGAGCCTGACCGCACCGTCTGACGGAATCGAGGTGCGCGTGACCAGTATTCAGGACAAGCGCGACCGCTATCAGGCGCTGGCAGATCGCTATGCCGGAATGGACCCTGCGGAGGGGCCCGTTACGGCCGTTGTGACAGGACCGCGTGAGCAGAGCCAGCTGACCGGTGTTATCAGGAGTGCGCTGCAGGATGCCGGCAGGCTGGGGCAGGAGTCGGTCAGCATCGTGGCGCGTACGCCGGTGTTTGTGACGGCTAAAGAGCGCCGTCTCCCCCAGACCTACCGCGCCGGTATGGTGCTGGAAGACCGGTCAGAGAAAAACGAAACGCGGCACTACGTCATCGACCGCGTGCATGATGAGACCCGCATGCTCTCACTGATTGACGGGGACGGGGTGCTGTCCCGGGTAAAACTCAGCGCACTCTCCGGCGACTGGCGGCTGTTCACGCAGAATGACGCTGAAGTTGCCGCCGGGGAGCGCCTGTTTGCGCTTGCCGGTGATAAGCATGCCGGCCTGAAGGCGCGCGATCGCCTCACGGTCACGGCGATTGAAAACGGCACGCTCATCGTGCAGCGCGAAGGGCAGCAAAAGCCGCTGCGGCTGGACGCGTCCCGGCCGCTTTACGTGACTTACGGATACGTCAGCGCGCCCGGCAGCCGTGACAACGATCGCGGCACGGTACTGGCCAGCCTGGGCGCACAGGATCTGTCGGTGAATATGATTAACGCGCTGGCGCAGTCCGGCCATGAGGCGGAGATTTTTACCGGCGAAGCGCTGAGCCGGGCGGAAGAGAAGCTGGGGCGCCTGCGCGCCACGCGCTCGCCCCTGTCGCTGGTCCGGCAGGCCAGCGGAAAGGAGGATGCCAGTGAGGCCGTGGACACGCTCAGTAAACAGCTGCTCTCTGATGCACAGAAAGCCGTAACGCGCGGCGTGGCGCAGATGCGGGACGTCGCTTTCCCGTGGGCGAAACTGCTGGATGAGGCGCTGACGTTCTGCGGTGACCTGAAGCTTATCGAGAGCGAAGTTGCCCGGCAGGTTAAGGAGGGCGACCTCATTGAGGTGCAGACCCGTGCCGGGCCTCACTTCGTTGCGCGCGCTACGTGGGAGATGGAAAAAGCCATCGTGAGCGAAATTGAGCGGGGTAAAAACACGCAGGTGCCGCTGATGGCACAGGTCGATCCGGCCCTCCTGTCCGGCCTTACTCAGGGCCAGAAAGAGGCCACCTCGCTGATTCTGCAGAGTCCGGACCGGTTTACGGCCGTGCAGGGATATGCAGGCGTCGGTAAAACCACCCAGTTCAATGCGGTCAAGGCGGCTATTGATACCCTGCCGGCTGAGACGCGTCCGGTCATTGTGGGACTGGGGCCGACTCACCGGGCGGTTAAGGAGATGGCGGGCACCGGCATCGATGCGCAGACGCTGAAGTCGTTTGTGCTGGACTGGCAGATGCGCAGCGCGGCCGGCGAGGACGTCCGCTATGACAACATGCTGTTCCTTATCGATGAGTCTTCCATGATTGGTAACCAGGATACCGCGGCGGCGTACCGCGCGATCGCCGCCGGTAACGGCCGCGCCGTGCCGGTAGGGGACGTTGCGCAGCTGCAGTCGCCCGAGAGCGGTGCGCCATTCCAGCTGATGCAGGAGCGGAGCCCGATTGACGTGGCGGTCATGAAGGAAATCGTGCGCCAGCGCGACCCGGACCTGAAGTCTGCTGTGTACAGCATCATCAGCAATGATTTCGCGGCGGCGCTGAGAAACATTGAAAAGGTGTCGCCGGACGTTGTTCCCCGGCGCGCAGGCACGGTGCTGCCCACCGGATCAATTGTCGAGTCAGCAGATCCTGTATCCACAATCGTGGCTGACTTTATGAGCCGCACCGATGAGGCACGGGAGCAGACCATGATCATGGTTCAGCTGCACGCAGACCGCAGAGCCATCAATGAGGGTATTCATAACGCGATGGTTGAATCAAAAGAGCTGGGCGAGGCGTATCGCACCGTCCCTGTCCTGGATCGCATCAATGGCGGCCGGCACGATTTTAACCGTATCGACGACTGGGAAACCGGGCAGGTGGTGATGGCCAGTCAGCGGTACCTGCACGTTACCGGCGTCGACCAGACAAACGGCAACATCACCCTGAAGGATGAAGCAGGGCGCACGCAGTACTGGTCGCCGCAGGAACTTAACGCCACTGAAATTGAGGTTTTTGAGACCCGCTCAATTGAGCTGCGCACGGGTGACAGCGTCCGCCTGAGTAAAACCCAGAAGCAGGCCGGTCACGCTGCACACGAACAGTATCGCGTGGAAGAGCTGCGCGACAATGGTGAGATTGTGCTGCGCAATGCCGGCGGGCTGAAGGTTATCGATCCGGCAGCAACGTTCGCTGACCGGCACGTTGACTACAGCTGGGCGGTCACCGGCTACGGCGCTCAGGGCGCCAGCGCCCGGTACTCACTGGCGCTGGAGGGCGTTGAGGGCGCTCGTGAGCTGATGAGCGGCGCGCGGGCGTTTTATATCAACGTCTCGCGTGCGAAGGACCACGTCCAGATTGTTACCGATGATAAAGCAGGCTGGACAAAGACGCTCACGACCGGAAAAGAAGGGCCGGCCACGGCGCATGATGCGCTCACGCCCGAGCCGGAGCGCGATCGGGCCAGGCGGATCTGGGCGATGGGTCAGCCCGCGTCTAAAACGGCAATGGGCCGCGCGTTTCTGCGGTCAAATGGCCTGCGCGGCAGTCCGGTTACGGCACGCATCATCCCGCCGACACGGAAGTTCCCGGAGCCGCATCTGGCCGTGCCGGTGTATGACGGTAACGGAAAAGCGGCGGGCCTGACGATGATGCCGCTGCTTCACGATAAGGGCGCACTACTCACCGGGCAGGCCCGCCAGCTGGTCACCGAGGGCGCACAGGCTGCCATGCTGCAGAAAAGCCGCAGCGGCGAGGTCGTGCTTGTCAGCGATCTTACGCAGGGACTGGCCGCCGCGCGCGAAAAGCCGGAGGCGGGAGTATTGATAGTGCACGGACGACAGATTCCATCCGCACAGCTTCTGAAGGTGGCGGGTGGCAACCTGGAAGAGCTGCGTCGTCCGGACGCCACGCTGCTTAGTATGGTGAAAGCCGAACTGGGAAATATGCTGGGTGACCTGCCAGTAAAAACGAGAGAAGCGATTCAGGTGGACAGCCAGACTGATATGAAATTCCAGCTTCCCTCGCATATTGCCATGCAACTGGCAGAGAATATCCGGGAAAAACTGCCACCACTACCGGGCGAAAATGCTCCGGATTATGAGGCTTTGATCAGGCGCGCCTCTCAGGACCTCATAAACAGTGGCGCAGGGGTAAATGATGCATCTGTAAACCTTGTACTGCGTGCGTTATCTGTCAGGGAGCTGCCAGCTGGTTTAATGGTGCATGGCGATGCAGTCAGAGATGTGAATATTCCTGATTCAGTTATGCGCGAAATCAGGGAAGAAATGGCAAGGTCTCAGCCCGGGGACAAAGACGCCCGGAATGGTATTACCGTCCGGGAGGTGGCAGACGCTGCCCGCGAGCTCGACCGGCAGGCGCAGGTCAGCCTGCCACCTGAAGCGCGGGGGCGGGAGCCTGAGAGGGAGTTACCTGCCCCGGAAATCACCCGTCATATACAGAAAGAACGTTAATATCCTTTATGGCCGTCCTCAGTGCGGCCTCGTCACCTTCGCCCTGCCTCCGCAGGCATATGAGATAAATCATGAAAAAGACCCTTAAGATGGCCAGCATTGCTCTGGCCATGAGCACTGCTTTGTTTACAGTCCAAGCCGGCGCCGCCGGTGCTGACGCGTTTACCCCGGAGCAGCAGGCCCGCATCGGTGAGATTGCGGCGGACTATCTGGTCGCGCACCCGGAGGTGCTCATTGAGGTGAGCAAAAAGCTGCAGGCACGAAAGCAGGCCATGCAGCAGCAGGCTTACGTGCAGTCAGCGCTGAAAACACACCGGCTGCTGATGCAGCTGGATGGCGTGCCCGTTAAAGGGCCGGCGGACTCAAAAGTCATCGTGACCGAGTTTTTCGACTACGAATGCAGTGCCTGCAGCATGATGGCGCCGGCGATGGAAAAGGTGATGGCTGCAAACGCCGGCGTGCGCTTTGCGTTCCGGGACTGGACCATCTTTGCCGCCCGCTATCCGGAGTCATCGCAGGCATCGCACCGCGGGCTGGGCATTTACCGTAAGCAGGGGGCAGATGCGTACATGGCGTTTCATAACGGCATTTACCGGACCGGGCATAATGAAGGAAAACTGACGGCAGAAGACATTGAGAAGGTCGCCGCCGCGGCCGGTGCAGGTGCGGTTTCAGACGAGGATAAGGCCGTGTCTGACCACGTTACGGAGAACAATGCAGTCCTGGCTGAGATGATGGGGCTGAGGGGAACGCCAGGCATTATCGTGATGCCGGCCGAAAACGCCACGCCGGACAACACTACGGTTATCCCGGGAGTGGTCAGTGAACAGGTTATGCAGCAGGCCATAGCGCGTGCAGAAAAGGGATAAAAAAACCCGGCCTGCGTGGCAGAGGGCCGGGCACACTATCCCAAAACGGAATAACACCACCAGACAAAGGAAATCCCGCCGGCAGCATGAGACAGCATGCGACATGCTGTCAAACCATTTACCGCACAACGCAATAAAAAATCCCGGCACGGGGCCGGGACGATGAAGCATTTCAGTCTGCCTTATAGCGCCAACCAATGGGCATTGTCCGGGGTATCGGCTATTCCGCCAGAACCTTTACCCCATGACGGCCACGCCGCTCAGGCTGTTCGTTCCTCGCGGTGCTGCGGTACGCCTCAGCCTCACCGCCCTGCCCGTCGTAAATTAAAAGCAATTGTCCGCGACCCCGCCACAGCCGGCTGCCTGAATATCAGTAAATTCCTCTCCCGGACATCGACCCCGGGTATCACCGTCCCGCCAGACGCGTGATTTGGATTAAGTCCGCCCGCAGATGTGAACGCGGTCACGGTAAAGTTTATCGGTGAACTTTTTTTATCCATACGATTCGTGCTATGTGCAAACTGTGCTGGATTTAAGCGGGTGAGATGGGTATTCTTTTCAGAATTCGCCGGGCGGCGATCCTTTTCAGATCCCTGTCGATTACTGTGGTGGTTAACGACGGGGTGTGCAGTAATCCTGTGGCCGGACATGCGCGGCGCGGGAAAGAACTAACCGGATGGGACGTATCCGTAAAAACGTCCAGGGTATGGAGTCCAGAATCACCGGGCTCTGAATGCAAAAACCCCCTGAAATCCTTCACGAACTTGGCGGAACGTAGGAGATCAGGGGGTCCAAAAGCAGGCGGTGCGCCTGTGAAGGATTATAACGCATGCTATTCATAAGACAACCCCTGCCCGCCATAAGTACGGGACAGGGTGAATGACCAGACTTTAATCGGGTTAAACCGCCCGAACCTCAAGAATGACGGACGCCACCGCGGCGATCACTCCGTCGCCTGCAAGTGCTCAAACCCTGAATGGTTTGCACCCGGTAACTTCCGGCGTCTGCCGGGACAGATGGGGCACGCCATGAGCCGGCTCGTTATGAAAGACAGACGCACCGGCAAAATGATGCTGCGCCAGCGCATGTCCCGTCATCCGTATTTTGTGCAGCTGCGCGAGGCCGCCGGCCGTAAACGCGATTTCCGGCCGGAAAAACAGGCGCTGTACGATGCGATCTGGCCGCTGGTTATTCAGCGCGCGGACTTTGCCACCTCTGTGGTCACCTTCAACGGCAGTAAGCTCGCCGACGAGCTCAGCCCGAAAGACGAAAACGGCAACGTTATACCGGAAACGCGCGTAGAGCCTGCCCGGCTTTCGCGCCTGTTTGAGGAGTGGGAGCGCTTTGGTCTGATTGAGCGTCCGGATCTGGAAACGGACCCGGCCACCGGCTACTGCATGCCACGCCACATTGTGCTGACGGACCGCTTCTGGCAGCTGTGCGGCATCGACATGGATAAGTTCCTGGCTGAGCGCAACGCCCGCCTGGCGGCAGAAGCCGACGGCATTATTGAGCCCGGGACGCACGCCTCCGTGCGCGCCGCGCGCCGGCGCTGGTATGAAAACATGCGCATGGCCACGCTGCTGAGCCGCCGTGAAAAGGCGTCCCGGAACAAGCGCCGGAACAGGCTGGGTAAACTTTCTCTCGATGACAGGCGCAATGCGATGGCCAAACTGCTGCGCATGCGACCGGCGCACGAGTGGATGAAACTCTCCCCGGATGAGTTTGACCGCCTGGTCTGGAAGAGTCTCCGCCAGCTCGATCTCGGGCTGGACTACGAGCCCGCCCCCCCGGTACCTGACCGGGTACACTAGCACCTCCTCCTCTGTTTACCGCCTTGACTGGCGGTAAAGGCGTTTGTGCCGGGAGCAGAACGCCGGTTCTGAGCGTGCGTCCCGCCGTTAATTTCGCCTCAACAAAGCAGATATTCCGCCCAACGGTCACGGCCGTTATTTTTATCCACAATTACCCGCAATTAATATGTGAGGTTTACCTGCAACTACTGCCGGTGTTACCTGCAAGATATTCCTGACTTACGTCAGTAAGAGATCTTCATAAAGATAAGGTGTTTTTCATGCAGGCATTCTGCGGGGATAAGTTAGTGCCTTCGCTCACAGCGGCCGCAGGCGTCCGCGCCGCTCAGAATCTGAAATAGCTCCCGCTAACGCGGGCCCCGGCCAGTGAGCTTAGTTACAACAGTCAAAGATTCACTGTAGTCAGGCATCCCGCAGGCCTGAAGCCACAGCGCCCCTCTCCGGCCAGACCCACGCCGGACCTGAAGCCCGGTTGCCCCCACTGACCAGCCGCCGCCGCCCGGCCCAGAGGGCCGGAACTGCAGTGGCTGATAAATGGGTGTTGTAACTAGTTGGTTTTAAGTTGCAGTAAGAGGAGCCGCGGTTTCTATCTTTCGTCTTCGACCGTCTGGCTGATAAGCTGCTGACAGGCCGCTGCATAAACAGCGTCTGGCAGGAAGGGGTTGGGGTTTTGCCACCATCAGCCCTGTAACCGGCTCTGCCGGGCTTACGGCGCCCGATGGCATCTGAGCCGTCCTTAACAGTTTCTGGCGCCTCCATGCCGCTGACGCGGCATTAACGGGACAGGCTGCGCACTGCTCGCCTGTCCGGCTACGTCTGAGAGGTACATGCTATGCAGGTTACTGAAGCAGAACAGCGGGATTCAGAAGAGGCATACCGACTGCTGGGTGAAGCCGTGCTCATGCTGGCCGATGCTGGGCTTGAAACCACACGCATAAGGCTGGCAGGGGTATTCCGTTCGGAGCTTGATATACCCGGCAAATGGTCACCGGGCATGGCGGACGTCCTGCAGATCGTTATCGATAAGCTGGAAATTCTTCCGGATGTGAACAATGCGGAGCCGCTCTGAAAGCCCGGGCCGATATTACTCCGGTTATCACTGGTATTGAAACCGATGGCCGTTCCTCTGTTGTTCACTGTGTCCTTTGAAGATAAGCGGAGAAACGACACCGGTTTGCAACCTGATGCCGTGCCGGTTATAAATTGAGTAAATGACGTACCGGTTACGAAAAGGAGGATTCTGTGGAAGAAGAACAGGGACTGAGGATAGCGCTTTCGCCGGTGCAGCTGGCAGCCGTACTCTCTGATCGCAGCATCAGTGAAGGTGAATCAGCCAGTAACCGTATATCCGGCGGGCTGGGGCTGGCGGGTGGCGTGGTGGAAATGTTCGGTGCAGGCGCCCTGTGCGTGGTGCCGGAGCCCACCATGCTGACCAAAGCGGGCTGCGTCTTTGTCGGAACACACGGACTTGATACCATTCAGGCCAGCCTCCGGCAGGTCTGGACCGGCAGGCAGGTAAATACCGATACCTTTAATTCCGCCGTGACACTCGCAGAATCGCTCGGTGCTGACCGCCAGACCGCCATGAAGGTTGGTCTGACGGTCGATATCGCCATACCGATGGCGTTTGCACTGGCGGCCGGCGCAGAGCGGGTCATTGCGGTACGCCGCGGGCGGTTCAGAATTGCTGAGCACGAGTCACTTTCAGGACGTGCACCCGGTGGTCACACCATCGAGCGACACATCGGTAAGTCGCCGGATGAGCTGCGCGAAAGGCTTGTCAGAGAGCCCAGGCTTGAAGAATCCAGCAGCTTTAAATCACTGAGTGATGCTGAGGCAATTATCAGCCGGGTGCTGGCGGATAATAAAAATCAGATAGCGATGTGGGTGAAGAATGTTCCGCCTGGCATGCGGGCCCGCATGCGCCTGAGCCGGCGGTTTGCGCACCCCACGGGGATTATGGTACGCAAAGGAAATCAGGAGACCATTACCTGTTATGCCGTCCGCGTGGTGGTTGATTTTAGGTCATTTAACGGTAAACCCTATTTTATTCTGACTGCGTTTCCGGAGGTATAATGGACCGTATCAGCATCAGCGAACTGGATAATTTTATCGGCGTCTATTTCGGTCAGGACTACGTTATGGCCGAACCCGGGCATGAGATAGAGCCCAAAATTCAGGCCTACATTCACGACATGCCCGACGCGAATCTTCACGCCCTGCTGGCAGACATTGAACTGTTTCTGGACGGGTGCAACGATACCGAGCTGGATTTCCGGGCGCATTATAAGGGGGAGTTTGTGCCGGCGAACTGGGACACCACGGCGCAGGCGTTTCTGGCGCGGGTACAGGCCAGAGTGTCTGCCGCGCTTAAAAACCGTGAACGCTGATATCCAGCCGTCGATCCCCGCGAAGCAGTCAGCATTGCCGGGTCCCTGTTCCTCCGGGTTCCCTTTTTACAGGCTACAGTGAATGCCCGGGGTGGCTCAGAATAACGGACATGCAGCGGACGAGCCGCCAGTGAACAGCCGGATACAAACCACTGTATTTTACCCTGCACGGGCATTCTGTACGTGCGACCCGCACTTTTACGATTAACGATTTCATTCATCCGGGACCTGCCAGGAATAACGCCATGAACAGACATGAAGTGACGTCTGCGCTTTTCAGCAGCGCGGGATACGATGCGACCACCGGCGTGCTGGAGCTGGAGTACCGGAACGGCGCGTGCCGGCGCTGGCTGGCCGTGCCGGCAAAGGTGTATCAGGCCTTCTGTGCGGCCGCCGACAGCGACACTTTTTTCAGGACCAGTATCGATGGACGCTATCTCTCTGTGCGGGGCAGCCTCAGCCTGCGGCGCGACGTCTGAGGCCATCATCTGCGCGTACGCATCATAGTTCTCCCGCGCCTGCTGGCGACAGTAGCGGACGGGTGCCCTGCGCTCAGCCCGCACCCGGTAGCCACAGCGGCGCTGCCGGGCTGAATCCGTCAGCGTGGCCTGCACCCATGACCAGAACGCGCGTCCGGCCTGCGGGGTCACACTGTAGCCGGCCTTTTTCATGATTTTACGGGCAATGCTCTCACTCCATTTACAGATGAGTGAAAGTGCCCCGTTAATATCACCGCGTGATGTGAGCATGTTTATTTCGTGAAATTCGTTCATGGTTCCCCCGCTCCCTGTGTGAATTATATTATCGGCAGGGATTAATAATGACTTAATCCGCATTTGTTATATTTTGTTGCGACAGTAACAGCGCGTTATTTAATTAAATAAACGCACTGCATGATAGAATGGTGACTTATTTATCCTGCAGGGCGACTATCGATGATTAAATATAAACCCGGAGTGATAGCGCTATGCGCGATTGCATTTGTGCCCTGTTCGTTCGCTACGGTGACGGCAGGGTTCTCTCCCGGCGGTACGGCGCTGAACCTGATACTGCAGTTCGCCGGCAGCGCACGCCAGAGCACGGATGTAGCGGCCTATGACTTCACCAGTCAGCCCGTGGCGCAGGCGCTGGCTGCTTCTGTAGCGCGGGGCGTGTCAGTGCGCCTGGTTGCCGATGAAAAGAAAAGCCGGGACCACTGGTCACTCGTCAGCGCGCTGGCCTGCGCGGGTGTGCAGGTGCGCGTCAACGGCATGTACAGCATCATGCACAATAAATTTATTGTTGCTGACGGAAGCGCGGTTGAAACCGGATCGTTTAATTACACGTCATCGGCCGAAAAAAGAAATGCCGAAAACGCGCTGGTTATTACGGGCGAGCCGGCAACCGCGCGACAGTATCAGATGGAATTTAACCGTCTGTGGAATGAATCTTCGCCTGTAGCCTGCTCAGCGGACAGGCTGAATTAAGAATCAGGCAGGTCTCATATTCAGTATTATGATCGGGAGGTGGTTTATTATGGCGGCAAAGAAAACATTTCCGGTGCGGTTTGCCGGCCAGCGCGGAACGCGGGAATGCGCCGCAGACTTCCGTGCGGATAAGCCGGAACAGTGGCAGCGCTGGCTGAAATACGCGCGGGATAATAAAGCCACGACGGTGGTGACCTGCCTGTGCCGGCCACCCGATGAGAACGCGCACTGCCGGCGCCTGAAGGTGCACCTTTCCCAGAAAACAGATCAGTGCTGGCTCGCGTCATGGCCTTTTTCCGGCCATGAGCACGCACCGGACTGCCGCTTTTATTCCGTCTGGTCAGATGAAAGGCAGGCCGCTATTTATGCACCTGACGCCGTAAAGGCGTCACCGGACGGGAACATTGTCATACGCCTTCCCACCGGTCTGCAGAAGAAAGATATCCAGGAAAAAAAACCGGATGCGCTCCCGGTCAGCGCCGGACCTGTTAAGCGGCGCCGGCAGCCCTCGATGCGCCCGCTGGGGTTGCTGCACCTGCTCTGGGAGCAGTCCGGCATCAACGTCTGGCACCCCGCCTTTGACCGGAAAAAACGCTATCCGGGCTGGGTCAGCTGGCGGCTGAATGAAACGGCCGCACGCGTACGTATCGGACGGGTGCCGCTGCAGCAGTCGCTGATGCTGATGGCCATGAAGGACTCAGCGCAGGCCGTGCAGAACCGTCAGGTTGCCAGAGACGCCGGCAGCAAGTCACGCCGTCTTATCCTGATCTCGCAGCTGGCTGCCTGGAGCGACGCGGCCGATGCGCGACTGGAGTCCACGCTTCCGCTGGGACTGTTTGCCGGTTTTCCCGCGCTGCAGCTGCCTGATGACGTCAGAGCGCGCCTCGCGCGGAGCTTTTCGCGCGAACTGGGAGACTGGCGCCGCGGTGCCCGGGTCATGGTTATCTGTGAAACCGAGCCGCCGGAAACGGTTTTTATCCGAAGAGACGGGCAGAACCTGCCGCGCAGCAGCTGCAGGATAATCGATGCGGCGCTGATGACCGTCAGTCCGCGTTATGTTCCCCTGGACTCACGCTATGAGGGAATGGTCGAGGCGCGTCTGTGGCAGGAAAAGCGTGCTTTCATCAAGCCACTGCGCTATGACGGTGAGGAAAATGTTTTCCCTGACTTCGTACTGACTGACGTTGCCGGCGTTGAAGCCCTGCCGATGGAGGTGTTCGGTATGAATACCCCGGATTATCTGCAGCGTAAACAGGTTAAAACAGTGGAGTACGACAGAGAGTTCGGGGCCGGACAATGGTGGCAGTGGGATGCCTCAGCAGACCCTGAAGGCCATGATATACCGGCATTTCCGCCCCGCTGAGCACGGTTTAATGCAGGCAACTTCACTGCTGGCGGCATATACTGACATTCTGAGTAACGGATACGCACTGTATAGCAGACAGCGACGTTACAGGTTCACGTCTTAAAGCTGAAAAGCTGTCAGAATGGAGTATTTTCATGGCCTTTCAGAGCCCGGCCCAGAACTACACCGAAACACGCCTGAGTCTGGGCGACCTCGTTCATCTTTCACCTTATTCAACCTACCTGATGCGCAGCGACAGCAGTTTTCCCGATGCCGGCATTGTGAAAGGGTCGGTGCTGGCCATCGATCGTTCGCTGGTACCGGTGCACGGCCAGCTTATCGTGGCCGAGTCTGACGGTGAGCTGACGCTGCGGCGCCTGCTGCTCGATCCGGTTCCCGCCCTACAGGCACCGGATGCGGATGAAACCATCACCCTGCTGGATGTGAGTCAGGGACTTCCCGTATGGGGAGTGGTTGCTTACGCACTCACCGATGTGGCCGGGCTGGGATTCACCGAACCGGCGGGAGAGTAGTCATGTTTGCGCTGGCCGATGCCAATAATTTTTACGCTTCCTGCGAAACCGTATTCAGGCCGGATCTGCGCGGTAAACCTGTCGTCGTCGTGTCGAATAACGACGGATGCGTCATCGCACGTTCGGCAGAAGCAAAGCGCATGGGTATAAAAATGGCCGCCCCGCTGTTTCAGAACGAGCGTTTTTTCAGGCAGAACGGCGTTCAGGTGTTCAGCTCTAATTATGAACTTTATGGCGATATAAGCAGCCGCATGATGGCCATCCTGGGCGAAATGGCCGCCGGGCAGGAAGTTTACTCGATTGACGAGAGCTTTCTCGACGTCACCGGGATTAACAGCCTTATCCCGCTTGAGACGTTCGGACAGCAGATGCGCGAGCGCATAAGACGGGAGACCGGACTGGTTATTGGTGTGGGATTCGGGCCGACCAAAACGCTGGCCAAACTGGCTAACCACGCGGCCAAGAAATGGACTCAGACCCGGGGCGTCGTTGATCTGTCTGACCGGAGCCGGCAGCGAAAACTTCTGCACCTGACCGACGTCAGTGACATCTGGGGCATTGGCCGGCGCATCAGCCTGCGCCTGAACCAGCTGGGCATCATGACCGCCCTGCAGCTGGCAGACAGTAACATCAGCATGATCAGAAAAAATTTTGACGTTATCACTGAACGCACCGTGCGTGAGCTCAACGGTGAGTCGTGCCTGGCGCTTGAGGATGCGCCTCCGCCGAAACAGCAGATTGTAAACTCACGCTCTTTTGGCCAGCGGGTTACACAGCTGGAGGAGATGCAGCAGGCCGTAGTGCTATACGCCACGCGTGCGGCGGAAAAACTCAGGGAGCAGAACTCTCGCTGCCGGCACATAAGTGTATCCATTGCCACCGCCCGGCACGGCGACGAGCCCCAGTATTCGAATACGGCTTCCCGCATCTGTGATTATCCCACCAGTGATACGCGCGACATTATTGAGTCAGCCATCCGCGGCCTCAGCACCATCTGGCGGGATGGCTACCGGTACGCCAAAGCCGGCGTCATGCTGGGTGATTTTTACCAGTCCGGAGTCGCGCAGTTTGACATGTTCAGCGAGCAGCAGCCGCGTGCAAACGCTGATGCGCTCATGACCGCGCTGGACACCATTAACCGCTCAGGTAAGGGAAAGGTGTGGTTTGCGGGTCAGGGAGAACGTGACAGTGCCTGGCAGATGAAGAGGGAAATGCTGTCGCCTCGCTACACGACAAGGCTGGACGATATCCCAATAGTAAAATAAGGTTAGGGTTTTTAATTAAGCGCCCATATGAGCGCTCATAATTAAGCAAGATAGGGACGGTCTTTGCTGACATCTAATAAATCCAGGAAAAACCCATCGCTTATTCTTATGTTGGTCCCAATTTTTACATTGGTTGAATTGTTGCAGAAAAAGTCAAAGTGATATCTGGGATGAATTTTTCCATTTGCATTTGCTAAATCATCATCAAACCTGAAGTATCCATGATCAGACAATAATAGAGAAGATATTGCATCAGAGTAAAGAGTAGCCTGCTCCCAATTCCTGTCGAAATTCTCATATTGTTCAATAGCAATTGTTTCATGAGAAAAATTGCCGTTTTCGCAGGTTGTAATAATGTTCCGACAACGAGATATAAACTCATAATTCACAGGTAGAGCATACGCGTTGTAGTTAAAGAAAATGTTAGTTTCGTACTCAATAACCTGAAAAGGTAAGTTCATGGTAAAAAAACCATCTGGTTTTTTTACTAAAATTCTTTTGTGGGTCCCTGTACTAATCAATAGATCGAAATCACTTGTTTCTTTATTCCATGATTCATGACATGAATTCACAATCTCCGCAGTAACAAGAAGGTTTTCCAAGTTTGAAAAAGCGTCTCTTACAGCACAGAACTTGTCAAGATACTGTGCTGGAACATTATTGAAAAAGTAGAGGCTCATAATTTTTTGTTCCTTTCATATTCTATTTCAATGAGCCCTTTAATATAATCCTCATCTACGTCATCATCTTCTGATATTATTCTCTCAACCCTATCTATTAATTTTGCAATCAATCTTGGTGTTGGTTTTTTGTCAGAGCAGAATTTTTTAACTAATATAGAAATTGAAACTGCTTCATCAAGTACAATAAAGTCTTTTTGATTTGCTATCTCTTCTTCAGATGGCTTTCTAACATCCATATAGTTGTTTTTATTCAAGAATTCTAAACCTTCAATAATTTTAGGTATTGAGGGGTTATCTTTATCATTGTTTAAAACTAAGTGACTTTCTAAGAAAGATCTAGCCATCATAGTGTACAGAGCGTTCCTGAAACCCGCTCTCTTAACAAGTCGCATTGCAAAACAAATAACAAAAGGAAATTCAAGGCCTTTCGCGTTATTTATATTAGAGATGAAAAGCTTACCTTCTTGCTTGGATTTTGTTTCATGTGAAATATTTGATTCCCAACCAAATTGTTTTTTTACTTTGGATTCCAATGAGTGGATGCGATCATAGATATAATTACCAGTATCAAGGAAGATGACTGCTATATCACCTGCCTCTAAAGAGGGGTTACGGGTTTGAATGCTTTTTATAATGTCTATAATTTTATCCGGGCCATTATCCGTATCCTCCAATAAATGAAGGTCAGTGCTTTTATGATCTTTAGGGATGTCTTCAAATCGCCTTAAAGGATCTCTTGATAATTGGACTCTATTCCCGGTTTCCTTATATTTATATCCACATGAGTCCCATTCAGGTTCCTTTAACCATCTCATAACTGGATTTTCGAAAAGGCCCATTCCTAGTGCATGTGAAAACATAAGGTTTTTAGGGTCTGTACGATAGCATTTTTTAAGGACTATATCTGCACGATTAACGTTATCGCTAATAGGCATAAATATGTTTTGAAAAACGTCTCCTGCTACATATACTTTTTTAGAAGTAACCATTTCACAAAGATCAATAAAGCTTTGTGGGAAATCTTGGCTTTCATCTACAAAAACGTAGTCAAGAGCTTTCTTATCCGAACGGCCGCTACTCTCAATATCTTTGATGGCTTTTTTACATAAACCATCAAAATCACCATTACCAAACCCGCCGAACGGGATTTCGTAGAAGAAACAAATGTATCTGTACATGCCAGAAAAAGGATCTCTGCTTTGACCCCATGAATTGAAACAAAAAAGCTTGCTGCCCCATTCAATCTGTTTCTCGACTCGCATAAAGTCGAAAAACTCTGGAATTCTGGATCTCATCGTGGAAGCCAGGATTTTGTTATGACAGGTAAAAGCAATTTTAGAATCTGTATTTTTAGAATAAATTTCTTTTAATTTGTGCAAAAGAAGTTCAGTTTTTCCTGAACCAGCCAGACCTTGTATGACAGTTTTTTTTCCGTACCCACTCTGGAAAACGAAGCTAGTCTGGTCTGTATCAAATAAAATTATTTTAGATTTAATTGTATCTAATAAATTATTTGCCTCGAGGTTAATTCGCGATGTGTCATTAATACTACCAACAATCAACGAAATTATTAAGTCGATGATTCTGCTTTCTTTGATTTCAACTTCAAGTTCACTGAAGTCGATGTCATCACGAGGAAGAGCATCAAACAGACCTTGCCAGGATTTTTTCCTTCCTATTTTTTCCCTGTATTTGAATTTTTCCGCTAAAAAAGAGACATCTTCCAGAAAGTCTTCTTGATACTCTTCAAAAAGTTTTTCGTCGTCTCCCAAATCTACAAAAAAGGGTTTTATGCCAGACGAAAATACTGCGATAGCCTGATCGTAATCATATTTTACGTCCTCATTAGATAGCGGTCGGCAAAGAATATACGTCTGTTTTTTATATTGTTCCGCATAGTCGTTTATGAGCTTATCAACCCCAGAGCTTTGAGCGAGCTCTAGCGCATCCTGTGAGTAAAAGCAGTAACTGGACATAAAATTCCTTTTAGCATTTTTTTGTGTTTACACTGTAAATACGATTATGTATTTACAATGTGTGTACTTGTCATTGTTTCTCTTATAAAATAATACTCTTTAGGAAACGAAAGTTCACGCTGCAAAACTGATTAGGGGAATCATGTGCCAATAAATTTCAGTCCAAAAGTTGGCGAAATACTTGAATGCAATTTCGGGAGTTATCCTCTTGGAGCAGATGGTAAGCCCGTGACCACCTTTTGGGATGGCCACCTGCCTCCGGAGATGGTTAAAAACCGCCTGATTGTTGTTCTGAACGGTAAGATCAATGGGAATGCCTGCATCATCGTCCCACTTTCTTCAACGTGTGACCGGGACAAGCTGCAGCGGGGTATGCACGTAGAGATTGGGGAGAACGTGATTGAGGAATGCCGCTTCTTCTCTCAGCGTACCCGGTGGGCTAAAGCAGATCTGGTCCAGCAGGTCAGCCGCTACCGGCTTAACCGCGCCAGAACGGACAGAGGCTATCTGAACCAGTGCCTGTCTCGTGAACTCGTCGCGGAGGTTCAGAAAGCCGTTATCAAATCGATTAATGCATCCTGGATGCTGAAATAGATTTGCCAGAATGACGTCAAATTGACATCAGATTGACGTCAGCGTCAGTTTCAGAGATAATTAACCCGTAGCCCATCGAGGCCCTTAAGTTTTATCCCCTCTGAGGGACCTGCAAAGCCCAGCCAATAAGCTGGGCTTTTGCCTTTCTGGCATCCTGCTAGCTTTTTGTATCTTTCCTGCGGACGATCAGTGTTCTGATAAATGCCGCGGCAAAATGAAGGGCCAGCTCTGCGTCATGCTCCAGAACGGCGGAGTCTTTATTACTTCCGTGCCTGACCGCTGGCTCTGCGTTAGCGTAGGCGTAAAACTTTTCTACAATGGTTATGAGCATGGACGAGACGCTGCCGTCCTTCCTCATCATCTTTAGAGCATCTCCCAGCGTTGACGCATCCGGGTAAAACGTTTTGCATATGCTCTCAATCGCACTGATGGACTCCTTAATGGAATTTTCAGCATCCCGGTGCGAGCCCAGCGCAAAGCCACGGGCTTTGCGAAAGTGCATCCTCGCTGGCGCGAACTGATCTGCAAGCCTCTCCTCTGTACTCTTTACTTTCTCTTCAAGAAATGGCGGCAAAGGCAGTTCCAGCTGGCCAGACTCATTCATTTTCCAGTCGACATTATAATCTGAGAAAAGCTCATTCACTCTCTGGCGATAGGCAGAAAAAGAAACGGACTCGTTTTTCCTGCTTTGCGTAAAGTTGTCCTCATCGTCTATATAAATTATCCTCTCGGCCACTGTTTCTACAGTATCGTAAAAGCGGTACCAAGGTATATTCATTACCAGGTTACGGAGAACTTCAATCGCCGGAGTATGACTAAGGTAATAGTCATCAGGCTCCTCATCCACCATGACGAGTATCTCATTAATAAGGTCATAAACAGGAATAGGCTTATTTTGCGATGCTACGGACATGGCATCACATACGAGCCTTTCCAGAATATCTTTAAAATACTGTTTTCTTACCCATCTGGGTGCGTCATCCCGGAATGTCTTATTAATGAACTCCGGATCATATCCATGACGGTGTGAGAATTTCATTCTGGATTCCTGTAGAGGTAAAGGCTTAGGAAGTACGTAGTAAATAATTAACAGAGATTATGCCACTCAGTTCTTTGTTGATACTGCTGGTTGTTCCAATTCCGAAAACCCGTCCGGTATGTATAAAAATTCAGCGTGCTTTCATTCACACTCTGTATCTGTGCTTAGACCCGCATCATCAGCTATCAGCTGATGGCATAGCTGCCCGGTGTCGGTCAGATCCGCTCTCGCTGCTGCAGCACCAACTTACCTTTACCAATGAGGCTATCACAATCTAATTCGGTTTTTCAGGTAGAAAGCCGAAACGGGCCTGCGCAGCCCCGATCCCTGGATGTTGTGTCCCGGTCAGCTGCGCGGCATACTACATGTTGTGCCGGGGCGGGATTTTCTTCTCCCCGACGGGTTAATTAAAACTGTAACCCGCCCCGGCGCGTTCGGTAAAAGCCTCCTGAGACGATGTTTAACCGAATCAGGCCGGTGTGCCGGGAGAATTATCGTGCGGGACACCGCCCGCGCCCTGCCCTATCATGACTATCCTCTTTCACCACCGGAACGCACATGCCCATGCCGCAACCTGAAAATGCGCAGACGACGCTACGTGAATTTTCGGACCCGTCACCCCGCCAGACGTCGCAGATTTCACACAGCGCGATCACGCCGGCGATCGATTACCGGCTGGCGCTCGCCGTGCGCCGCGAACTGGCCGGTGACGATTCGCTGCCCCGCTACCTGCTGGCGCCGGAGGTCACGGTGCTGCTCGGTGCCGTTCCGGACCTGCACCGGCGCATGCTGTTTGAATTCATCTGGAACACCGGTGCGCGCATCAACGAGGCGCTGGCCGTCCGGCCGGACGACATCGTGCTGGACAGCGTGCGGCCGCACGTACGGCTGGTGACGCTGAAGCGCCAGCGTAACCCGAAGCCCGGCAAGCCGCCCGCCAGTGCACAGCGGCGGGTGCCGCTGCTTGACGCGGGGTTCGTGGCGCGGCTGCGCGATCACCTGGTGACCTTCTGCCCCAACCGCCGCCGGCCGGTCTGGGAAGGTCGCGGCGGGAAGCCGGTCACCGACGACACGGCGCGCAACTGGCTCAGCGGCGCGGTGGCGGCCATCGCCCGGAAAGGGATTTCCCTGTCCCTGCCGAATCCCACGCCCCACACGCTCAGGCACAGCTATGCCATGCATCTGCTTTACTGCGGCATTATGCCCGCGGTCCTGCAGGGCTGGCTGGGTCATGCCGACTTTCGCAACACACAGATCTACATCCGCGTGATGCACATGGAAGCGGCAGCGGCCGGCAGCCGTCACGTCAGCTTCGGCATGGATGCGGCTGAGGCCGCAGCGCTGCTCGGCGCCTGACGCTTCGCTAATGAATACACTGTAAATACATATATGTATTTACAGTGTATGAACATCCCTGATCCCGCGTTTTGTGCATCGCTGCCGGACCGTACTCTTACTCACGATCTCTGAAGCAGCCCGCCCGGGCATGGCTGCTTACACTTCGCGTAGGAATACAACGTAAATACATTTTCGTATTTACGATGTATGACTGTTGACTTTACACCTGATGACCCTTATAAATGCTGCTGTTGGCTTTACGCCGTAAATACGATGGTGTATTTACGATGTGCACACATCTGAGGGATTATTATGATCGTTGTTTTCGGTTCGCCAAAAGGCGGCGTGGGAAAAACCACACTGATCGGCAACCTGACATCACTCCTGCTCTCCCGGGGCCGGAGCGTGGTGGTGCTTCGCGCGGATAAAAACGAGGAGCTGGCTGATTTCTTTGCGCGCCGGGAAGAGGCCGGGCTGCCGGTCTGCCCGCTGCACTCGGCCTGGGGAGACATTTCCGGTGAGATGAAGCGTCTGCAGAAAATAACCGATGTTGTCCTGGTCGACACCGCCGGGCACGACAGCATGGAGTTCCGCAGTGCTCTGACGGCTGCAGACGTACTCCTGTCGCCGGTGCGTCCGTCCTCACAGGTTGAAGTGGACAATATGAATAAGGTGAACGAGGTGGTCCGCTACGTGCAGGCGCACGAAAATCCGTCGCTGAAAGGGTATTTTCTCTTTAACCGCTGCAAGCCCAGAGCCACGGACGCCATCGAGCTGGCCCGCTCTCTCAGCGCCAGCCCCGACTATATCCCAGCACTTCGTACGTGGATCAACCAGCTTGACGTGTTCGAGTCCGCGTTTAACCTGGGGGCCGGCGTGCATGATGTCAGCAGCGCAAGCAGCCTCACTAAGGCACGGGCGCTTATCGAACTGCTGGCTGAAGAGATCGGGCTGTAAAGCCTTTGTAAATACAATGCGTTGATGTATGCTTTACGTTATACGGGCCGTTAGTCAGGTTCCTGTCCCGGTGATAGTAAGACAGCTCAGTCAGCCGGGGCCGGTCAGGCTGCCTTAAAATTCAGTATGTTTACAGTGTATTTACGCTGTAAACAGCAATGGAGAGATGTCATGGTCAAACTCAAGGTCCCCTCTAAGGCTGCGGAGCCCGCCGCCGCGCCACAGGCGGTTCAGCCTGAAGAGTCCCGTCAGCCGGCGCAGGCTAAGGGCAGCACGGCGCGCTTTATCCGGCAGGGGGACAGCCGTCCGGTCAGGCGCACGCTGCCGACCAACTTCAGGCTGCCGGCCGATATCATCGATATGCTTGAAGAGGAGGCGCTTCAGACGGGGCAGAACAAAACGACCATTCTGAAGGCCGCCATCCTGGCCTACTGCACAAACATGGATCAGAACGAAAAAAACCGCTGGCTGCTTGAGGCACCCCGGTACTGAATCCGAAATCCGAAATAATTACATTGTAAATACGTTAATGTATTTGCAATGTAAATACATTAACGTATTTACAATGTATTGTGTCCGGGTGGCAATGGGTGCACAGGAAAGGTCAATGAAGCGAATGATATCGTTAGTGGCCGGTTTTTTCGGCCTGAAAAAGCTCAGCGCGCCTGAAAGAAAAAACGCCGCTGAATGGGGATTTCTGCTGAGCATGCTGTTTATTGTGCCGCTTTTCTTCCTGCCTGATGCCAGTGAGCTGGTCAAAATCGGCATGCAGCTGCTCTGGGGCGCCTGCGTTTCGCGCGCAGCCTTCCTGGCTAACGGCGGCTGGAAGAAGAAAAGACACGGCAGTGAATAACATTTGACCCAGAGGAAGCTATGAAAGAAATGCAGGAACTGCTGACGCAGATGCGTAGCCCGGGGATTGTATTCAAAACTGTTACGCAGTCAGCCAGTATGTTTAAGGGACCCGTCCGCAGGCGCCGTCCGGCCTTTGATGACTGGCTTCATCAGCTTTCGCGTAAGGACAGGGTACCGCGCGGACGATACTTCCGCGGAAAGCGCCCGGGTAAACCCCTGCTCATCATGGATGAGTTCTGGCCGCACTTTTCATGACAAGGCAGGGCAGCAGACCTACGTTATGTTGCTATGCCCTGCAGTTACAGGTTACATCACGCGCGCCACCGGGATGTCACTCCAGCGCGTGGTCCAGGCCGGTGACAGCATGTCCCGTCTCATTTTCCATTCCGTATTCACGCCCTGACCGGCAAACCACACGCTGCCCAGCCCGGACTGATTGATGCCGTCCAGCACCTTCATCAGCTGCGCGCTGTTGGCCCGCGGCTGCGCATCGTCAAAGAGGTTCAGCTGACTGACGCCATGCGGCGTAAAGTCATCGAGCATCACGCCGGCCTTCATGTACCTGCGGCCGTCCAGCCAGATACGATCGAGCGATCGCATGGCCGCCCCGATGATGTCGCGGGTATCCTGGGTCGGCAGGCTGAGCTTCTCGCCGGCGCTGTTGCCGTAAAACACCTCGTTTTCTGCATGCGGCGACGTCCGGATAAACACGCTGATGCGCCGGCAGAACTGCCGCTCTCCCCGGAGCTTTTCTGCGGTGCGGGTTGCGTACTGGCACAGGGCCTGCTGCATGGCCACTTTTGAGGTGATGCGCTCACCAAAGGACCTTGAACAGCAAATCTGCTGTTTAGCCGGCGGGAGTTCCTCCAGCGGAATACAGGACTCCCCGTTGAGCTCACGCACGGTCCGCTCCAGCACCACGCTGAAGTTTTTGCGGATGAGCGTGGGATGCGCGCGCGACAGCTGCAGGGCATTTTCAATACCCATCAGGTTCAGTCTTTTTGCGATGCGCCTGCCCACGCCCCAGACTTCCTCCACCGGCTGATTCTGAAGCAGGGTGGCCGTGCGCTTCGGGTTACCGGGCGTCAGGGCCAGTACCCCGCGGAACTGCTTCCACTCCTTGCCGGCCCACTGGGCACTCTTTGCCAGCGTCTTTGTCGGCCCCATGCCGACGCCGACGGTCAGGCCGGTTATGGCCAGCACGTGCGCCCGCAGGCGCCGGCCGAAGTGCTCAAAATCCTCACACCCGTCAATGCCGGTCAGATCCAGGAACATCTCGTCAATCGAGTACTGCTCGACCCGGGGCGTTACCTCCTCCAGAGCCGTCATCACCCGCTGGCTGAGACTATGATACAGCCCATAATTTGAACTAAATACATGAATCTTATCAGGATATCTTTCATTTTTTATCTGAAACCACGGTGCCCCCATTTTGATACCCATCTTTTTGGCGCCCGCTGAACGGGCGATGACACAGCCGTCATTATTGCTGAGCACCACCACCGGTTTACCGCGCAGATCAGGACGGAACAGGGACTCGCAGCTCGCATAAAACGAGTTAACGTCCGCCAGTCCGAACATAGGCAGCGCCATAGCTACCTCCTGCGCGCTTTTGTACTGTTGAAGAACCAGGTGACGACGCCGAGCAGCTGCAGTTCATCCGGATAAATGACGGAGTAGGCCGGGTTCATCGGCAGGAGAGCCAGACGGGGATGAAGCTGCAGGCGCTTGACCGTAAATTCACCGTTAACCTCGGCGATGACGATGTCTCCGTGCGAGGCCTCTTCTGCGCGATCGACGACCATGACGTCGCCATCACACAGCCCCAGTTCCTGCATGCTGCTGCCACTGGCGCGCACAAAAAACGTGGAGGCGCGCCGGCGGATGCAGAGCTCGTTGAGGTCAAGTTCACTTTCCACATAGTCTGCGGCGGGCGAGGGAAAGCCTGCCGCACAGGGATCTGCATAGAGGGGCACGCGTACACGGGGGGTGAAAACGGGGGGCCAGAGCAGCATCAGGCCTGAGCCGTACGCGGCGGGTTTCACAGGACGCTCCGGGATGAAAATACCGGTGACGGGATATGTGCTGTATGTAAGTGGTGCATAAATTCCTCCTCTGTAATTAACTGGTTTTATATACAGTATTATTGGGCGAAATTTATCTGGCAAGAAAAAGCAGCAGGGGATTACTCAGATGCGGTTTTATCCGGCTGATTATCAATGGAAAATTTTTACCATCATGCACTTTCAGCAGCATCACGTCAGACAACGGGCAGGATACTGGTGCGACCGGGCTCCCGGAAGGTGATTCAGTCATCCGGGGATCTGTCTGCGGACTTCCTGATCCACGCACTTTTTTTGAGAAAGGCGCGTAAGCAGTTTCTGCCGGCAAAGGTGAAATGACGCTTCCTCGCCACGGCTGTTCGTTCCTCGCGCTGCTGCGGTACGCCTCAGCCGTGACTGCGGCGAGCGTTGCGGACTCACGTTTTAAGGGCAGGCTTTTTTCTGCTCCTCATTTGATCCGGGGCCGGGCCGCGTATTTCATTCGCCCGGGTTCTGGCTGAACCGGCAGGCGCTGTGGACGCGCCTGGAGTCACACCGCAGGCTGATAACGACGATCCTGCACTGCGCTGAATCGCGTCACGCCTGAGTGGCCATGCCGGGCATAAAAAAGCCCGCCCGGCGTATACCGGACAGGCAAATGCAGTGTTGCGTTATTCATTTTACGAATACCATCTTGAGCAGGGCCAGTTCATCAGCGTTCTGTGACAGACATATGACAGGAACGGCTGTTCACCGCGCTCTCGCCCGGTCCGCGTCACTTCTCTTAAGGCCGTCGCTGCGCTCCGCTTTTAACCGGCGCGCCGGCGTTGCCTGACGCCGGAAATCCCCCCTCATCCTCAGACGCTCTCTTTACTCCTTTCCGGGCTGCACCGTGCCTTCACGTTAGCCGGGCCGCTGCGCAGGCAAGGGTCCGTTGCACCTCTCTCGTCACCCGTTCCCCGCCGTGCGCGGGACATTCAGTCCGCTCCGGCGGCGCGTGCGGCTTCCTCCTTCGCCCGTTGCCTGCTCCGCTTTGCGCCCGTCTGCTGTGGCGGCACGGCGCAGGTGAGGCCGTGCAACCATTGACTGAGGAGAGAACCATGCCGAACTGGTGTGCAAACAGGCTGCGTGTGACCGGCCTGGCGGAGAACGTGAGTCAGGTGCGGGCGCTGATGCGGGGAGAGGTGTGTCCTGCATATGCGCGGGCGGAAAGGGAGGGTATCCAGCTGTTCCTGGCGGGCTGTGCCGGTCTGCTGCGCCCGGTGATGGGCGAAATGTATGCGCCTTTCCCGGCGCTGACGGCGGCGGGGCAGGGCGAAGACTCGCCGGAAAACCGCGCCTTTACGCAGTGGCTCGCGCAGCTGCGCGACGGCGCAGAACTGACGGACAAAACCTGTGACCGGCTGCACGACCTGTGGCTGGCCACCGGACTCCGCAGCCGCACGTGGGATGCGCTGGATGATGAGGTCAGGGCAGTGATGGATGCCCGGTGGCAGCGTAAGTCTTTCGACTGGTCAGGCGTGAGCGGGAGCAATCTGAGCGAATTCTGGAGCCGCACGTGCGATAGCGATGTCACTGCAGAGGATTCGGCTGAGTTTGACATGCGCCTGCTGCTCCCCACCCGTCTCGATGTGGAAATCAACGGCTTCAACGGTGGCCTGCTGGACGGCGTGCCGGGCGGCTATGAGTTTTATATCGCGCAGTACGGCGTGAAGTGGCCGGTGGGGTACGCACTGGAGGTGGGGGATTGCGGGCCGGACTTTCTGGAGGTGGATTTTGACACCCCCTGGTCTCCGCCGGACGGCCGGGTATTTGCCGCTCTCAGTACGCGTTTCGGTGTGCAGGCTGAGCACTGGTACGCCGAAAGCGGCTGCAGCTTCTGCGGGTTTGCCGTTTACAGCGACGGCAAACTGACCGACAGCCTCTGCAGTGAGCTTGAGTGGGGAGATGAGGACGGGGACGGGATTACGTGCGTGACCGGGCCGGACTGGATAGTAAACAACATCGGCCATTATGGCGGCTGACGGGAGGCGGCGGGGGAAGCCCCGCCGGACAGAATGATGAAAAGAGAACTCACCCTTGCGGGCCTGATGGCCAGCCTTTCGGGATTTGCTCCGGAGATGCCGTGTGTGGCCCACGTCTGGATGGCGGACGACTTTGATGACATTGACCCGGAACTTACGCCCGGTGAAGTGACTGCAGCGATCGAACTGGCGGACAGAACGCTGGATGCTGACGTCAGCCTCAGCTGGGAATTTATGCGCGACTGTGCAGAAAGCGTGAAGGCCCGGAGGGAGACTGAATGAACATCTGGCTGGTCAGTTATCAGGAAGAGGCGGGCAGCAGCTCACATGAATACCACATGCTGCTCAGCGGGCAGGACTTTACGCTGGCCGAAGCCGCATGCGAACGGATGGGGGAAACCTGGTGGCCGCCGGAACGTCCCGTCTGCTCTCAGGGCTGCTACTGGCAGTTTGATCGGGGCAGCGTCTGGCTGAAGAGCATCGTTCTGCTTGAAGAACGTGAGGCACAGACGCTGGCCGGCCTGCGGTTCCTCGATGAGTGGACGGTGAGCGGTTCGCCGGACGCGCCCGTCATCTGCGACCGCAGCGACTGCCGGTGGGAAGATTACCGGCCCTGATATTTTCACCCGATGCCGCCCCGACCGGCGGCATCTCATCTGTAAGGGATAATGAAGTCGCTTCGCTCAGCCTCTTTTGCCGCTTCCCGTCCTGCGGCCGGAAACCGGCAGGGATAAAGTGCCGTGCCCTCACGGTAGCCGGGCCGCTTCGCCTGCAAGGGAAGCTTCGCCGCCATCCTCACCCGTTCCCCGCCGTGCGCGGGACATTCAGTCCGCTCCGGCGGCGCTTGCGGCTTCCGGTGTCGCCCCTGCCTGCTCCGCTTTACGCCCGTCTTTGTGGTGGTCACGGCACCACAGGGGTGCCCCCTGACACTGAGGAGCATAACTATGTCCCGATTCATGCGTGGCGACAGCGTAGAGATCATGGCCGGCTTTCCGGATAACAGCATCGACTTCATTCTGACCGATCCCCCGTACCTCGTCGGCTTTAAGGACCGCTCCGGCCGTTCCATCGCCAACGACGTGAGCGACGAGTGGGTGCTGCCGGCCAGTCGTGAAATGTTCCGCGTACTCAAAAAAGACAGCCTGGCGGTGAGTTTCTACGGCTGGAACCGCGTGGACGTCTTTATGCAGGCATGGAAAGCAGCGGGCTTTCGCGTCGTCGGGCACCTTGTGTTTACCAAAACGTACGCATCGAAATCGGCATTTGTCGGGTATCAGCACGAAAGCGCCTATCTGCTGGCTAAAGGGCGCCCGCCGCTGCCGGCGAAGCCCTTACCTGACGTGATGCCCTGGCAGTACACGGGCAACCGGCACCACCCGACCGAAAAGCCGGTGAGCGTGTTGCAGCCGCTTATCGAAACCTTCACGAAGCCCGGGGATTTAATTCTGGATCCGTTTGCCGGTTCCGGCTCGACCTGCGTCGCCGCGGACCAGTGCGGCCGCCGCTGGATCGGTATCGAACTGCTGGAGCAGTACCACGCCGCCGGCCTGCGCCGCCTGGGAGAGCTGCGCGCCGCCCGTGCCGCTCATGCCGCATAACCTTTTCCGTAACCAGACCATAAGGACAGCACCATGACAGACCAGACACTGACGACCGGCAACGAACAGCTTACCGACGACATTAACGACCTGGAGGAGTCACTTTACGAGTTTCACCTGCGGCTGCGGGACATGACAAAGCGCCACCTTTACCGCGGCGCGGCGCCGGCCCAGAAAATGGCCGGGATGCTGATCGAGCAGATTGATACCGAACTGGTAGCGCTGTACCGGCGCGCTGCCGAAATGCGCGGGCATCTGAAGTAACGGACGGGCGGTCATTTTATGACCGCTTACTGTTTAAGCGCTGATACTGCCGCCGCGGCGCTTTTGTCCACAGGGTTACCGACCGGATATGCACCCGGGCTGTGGACAGAATGAAATAAGGCCGTTGCTGCGCGCCGCTATGTTCCGCCATGCGGCGGGACAGGGCAGAAAACCCGGTCCGTGCGGACTGCGGCCGGTGCCGTGACTTCACTTTAGCCCGGCCGCTGCGTGTTCAAGAGATCGCTCCGCTCGCCTCCTCGCCCGTTCGCACTCACTCCGCCGCGCTTACTTCCGTCGCGCCGCCGCTCAGAAATTCGCGCCAGCGCCGTGCGTAATCCCGTCTCCCGCTCGCTTGCGCTGCGGCCTGCGGTGTCGCTCCTGAACACTCCGCTTTCCGCCGGGCTGTCATTCAGTCACGGCACAGGCCGGAACGTTAACCCCCTCTGACTGCGGAGATGTCTGATGAACACACAACCCCATGTTTTACAGCCGGCGTCTGTTCTGGCCGATTTTGTCAGCCTGCGTTTTCTGCCTTCCCTGTTTGGACACGATTACGTGCAGGCCGAAAACAACGTGTACCTCTACGCCAGCCGCTATCTGGCGAACTATGACGGCACGGTCTGGGATTTCGTACCGCTGCCGGGCGGCGGCGGGTACATGAAGCCGGAAGGTGAAGAACGCTACATGTATTCAAATCCGTACCACTGGACAGAGCTTGAAATCAGCGCCGACGCGGCTGGGATCATCATCACGGCGCTGGTTCTCAACCATCGCAGCTGGCTCTATGACCGCCACGACGACGAAGAACTGAGTGCGCACTTCTGCCAGCGCCACCGCCAGCTGATGGAATGTGTGAAAACCCATCCCGAAGCCGCCGCCATTTTCTGCGCCCTGAACTGATAAATCACGGGGCGGCATGGCCGCCCCTCTTAAGAGGAAAAAATCATGTACGGAACCGTTAATGAACTCTGCGCCCGGCTGATGCAGCGCTTCAAATCTGATGAACTTATGACGCTGATTATCTGGACAAAAGAGGACGTGCTGGCCGTTCTTGACGACGAAAGCGTAACGGAAGAAACCGCCGCTGAAATCGTGCAGCAAATCAGCGGGCTGGACGCACAGCACGATTATGGCGTGAGTCTGGAAACGCTCCAGGCAGTGCTGGCAAACATCCGCGAGGAGGAAAAGCAGGCCCGCGTGGCGACCGTGCCCGCCGCCGCGCTTGAGACGGCGATCAGGGTGGCGTGGGACTTCATGCGGCTTGAGGATGCGCAGAACGGAGAAGGGGCATCTGCCCGCCGCTTCCCGGCGGAAACGGCGGCGCTTTGCCGGATCAGCGCGCTGCTGAGAGAACAGAGCGGCGAATAAACACGTATCTGACAGCACGGGGCGGCAGGGCTGCCCCGGTAAGGAGAAAACCATGTACGGAACCGTAAGCCAGCTGTGTAACGACCTGAAAGCGCAGTTTGAGGGCGACAAAAAGATTACGCTGATTATCTGGCGTAAAGAAGACGTGATGCGGGTTATGGGGGAGGAGCACGTAACGGCGGAAAGCGCCGCCGAAATCGTCTGCGACCTTGCCACGTGGGACAGGGATGCGCAGCACGAGGCGGGAGTGGGGGCCGAAACCCTCCGAGTTCTGGCTGATAATATCCGCTACGCCGCCGGACAGCGTAATCGGCCCGTGACCCTGTCAGCCGGCGATCTGGAAATACTGGTGCAGGCGGCGGGCAGGCTGACGGATGCAGGCGCAGGCAGACAAACGGACGCGATTCAGGCGGCACTCAGGCGCGCATATCTCGCCATAAACCAGTAACACAACGGGGGCCGGGCAGGGAGGCCCGCCGCTACCTTCTGGTGAGCAAAATCCCTTACGCCTGCGGCGCGCAAGCGGCAGGGCGCGCGCCTGACGGCGCGGCCACCGCATCGCTCCTGATAACGACATTTATCAGAACGGCACATGCAGCCATTTTTGCAGACTTTTCTGGCACATTCCCTGGCGCAATGCGTGATTATAACGGCCATTTCTGCCCGTGCTGCACAGACAGAATGCTGCTGTGCCGGGCGTCCGGGCGGCTGTCATGCTTCGCACAGAGCCGGCAGGCCGTCTCTGCCCTGCGGGTTTCCATCCTGACGCAACTTCTGCAACCGGCTGTCGCCGGTGCGTTCACTGGCCCCGAAGCCGGGGCCGCTGAGGACCGGACCGGCAGAGCCGTCCGGAGCTGTGACTTGTTCATCTCCCGCGTTCTCTTTCGTTTCCTGACTCCCTTCGCCGTGCAGAAAACTGGCACACGGCCGTCTTCACGCAAGGGTCGCTCGCTAAACGGCGGCACCCGGTCCCTGCGGGCTGCGGCTTTGCCGTTTCCCCTGCGTTCAGCCTGATGCCCGCGTGCCCGTTCTGCCTTCACGGCAAGGAACTCAGAGAAACATCGGATAAACCACACGGGAGACACAACATGTCACAGCAGAACGTCAACACCGCGGCTGCGGAATCTAAAGAATCATCGTCTTTAAAGGCAAAACCAACAGAAGAGATCAGCTATGAAGCTATCCGCCGGGCCTTTCGTCGCAGTCTTTTTTACAGGGATCATCCTCAGTTCAATGTGAACACCGCGGCGCTGCGCTGCGATTTCTCCATGAATCTGGAGTATCTGACGGCAGCAACTTTTACGCGCGAAGAGGCTGATTTTAATACGGGAAAATTCCGTTCAGGAATCGAGATGCTGCTGATTAACGCGCATGAAAAGCTGCTCATCACAGTTTCTGTCTATGCCACGGCGGCAGGCCTATCACCGGAGACTTATGAAACGCGGATCGTGCATTCAGCCAATCCGATCGGCGAAGAAGAGTATGCGGAGAACACCGAATACCAGACGACTAACATCTACAAAGCCGAAGGCGGGCTGAATGCCGCCGCGCTGGAACTGTTCTGGTCTGAGCATGGCGGGCTGAGTAAATATGCGCTGCAGAATCTGCCGGTCGCTGACGCGTACAGTCCGTTCTGCCACTGGCAGTTTTCGCGCCTGAGAGGATAAATGATGGCTCCCCTGCAGTACGATGCAGGGGAAAATACGGCATATAAAGCACATGAAAACCTGACTGTTCACTGAAAAATCAGCTTCTTTAAAACCGTAATGGTCCCCTTCTTCGATCCGGAAACGTCCTGTATCACGCGGTAAAAAGCTGTCTCCCCGGGCGTCCGGGCGCGCTGTCATGCTGCGCACAGAGCCGGCAGGCCGTCTCTGCCCTGCGGGTTTCCATCGCTGACGCAACCCCTGCAACCGGCTGTCGCCGGTGCGTTCACTGGCCACGAAAGGCCGTGGCCGCTGAGGACCGGACCGGCATAGCCGTCCGGGGTGTGTTCGTGCCCGTTTTCGCGCGCGGCGGGCCTGTTCCGGTCAGTCCAGGCGCGGAGGGCTGGTCGTAGCACCGTCATTCGTCAGCTGCAAGGGTGAAATGCACGCCTGCGGCGCCCTTGCACCTGCCGCCTGCCGT
>Ga0308156_1000617_pt1 | contig 63862 bp, 55 predicted proteins | sample PhyAR2_FD_201041 | JGI IMG/M metagenome (GOLD analysis project Ga0308156, IMG submission 201041) | Phyllosphere microbial communities from UC Gill Tract Community Farm, Albany, California, United States - DLSL A.R2 | ecosystem: Host-associated > Plants > Phyllosphere > Unclassified | place: USA... | reverse complement strand
AAATTGACCATCAGCAATGGAGCGATGAGTTTTGGAGTATACCAAACCTTGTCCTTCATTACGGATATTGTTCAAAAAATCAATTACTGCCTTAACGCCATCACCAATATCTGGACTATGCTGAATGAACTGATCACCATGGGTGTATTCTTTAAACGCTTCGTAATTTCCATCAATTAATGACTTCTTAAAGAAAGAGGTCACAATCTCACGATTTTCCTCTGGGTCATGGTGAGTTACGATTTCGGTTGGGCCATCTAATTGTGTTCTACCACTCACATTCGGAGCTGCTTCTGCTACCAGTCCATCCCAATGCTCTATAATTTTTCCATCTTTAACGCGGTAGATATCAAAGCCAACTAATGGGTTTTCATCTAATCCTTGAAAGCGCCCATGAATCGCAACCAAGTCGCCATCTGCCAATACGCGTACAGCTTCATGTTGCATGTCGGGGCAGTCTTCTACCAGTTGACGCAATCCAGAAATACCGTTGGCAACCAGTGGAGAGTGCTCAATAAAGTCTTCAGAAAAATAGCGGTCTAGAGCAGTGGTGTCATGTAAATTAAATAACTCGTGGTGCGCCTTACTCACAAAGTCTTTCATTTCTTGTTTATTCATTTTGAACTCCTTTCAAATCTGATTTTTATTATTCATTTGAACTCATTACATGCTTAACGCGAGTATATTCTTCAAAACCGTAGCCTGATAAATCTTTACCATAACCTGATTTTTTGAAGCCGCCGTGTGGCATTTCTGCGGTGAGGGGAATATGGGTGTTAATCCAAACCGTACCGAAATCGAGTTCACGAGACAGGCGAGTTGCACGTGCATGATCTTTGGTCCAGACACTTGAAGCCAAGCCATATTCAATATCGTTGGCTTTTTCAATAGCATCATTTTCATCTGTAAATTTTTGAACAGTAATCACAGGTCCAAAAATTTCATTTTGAATTGCTTCGTCGTGTTGTTTTAAACCACTAATCACAGTCGGTTCAAAATAGAATCCTGGACGATCGGCTTGCTTGCCACCCGTTTCAACTTTGGCGTGAGCAGGTAAGTTGTCAATAAAAGCTTTAACATTCTTCAATTGATTAGCGTTGTTGAGTGGACCATAAAGTGCGTCTTGATCATCTGGTTCACCAAAACGTGTATTTTTTGCCGCTTCAATTAATTTACCTAAAAATTCATCGTGAACTGCTTCAGCAACAATCACGCGTGTTGCAGCAGTACAGTCTTGTCCTGCATTGAAGTAACCCGTTAAAGCAATCATCTCAACAGCTTTATCAATGTCGGCATCTTCAAAAACAACAACTGGTGCTTTACCACCAAGTTCAAGATGGGCTTTCGCTAAATTTGCAGCAGCAGAAGCCGCAACTTGTAAGCCTGCACGAACTGAACCGGTAATAGAAACGAGAGCAGGAGTTTTATGCGATACAACTTTTGAACCGACCTGAGCTTGGCCTAACACCACATTAAATGCACCTTTAGGGAAAAATGGTGCGGCAATTTCTGCGAGTAAAAGTGTACTTTCAGGCGTGGTATCACTTGGTTTAAGTACCACGGTGTTACCAGCGGCCAAAGCTGGAGCAATTTTCCAAACAGCCATCATGAGTGGATAGTTCCAAGGTGTAACTTGGCCCACTACACCGACTGGTTCGCGGCGAATAGAAGAGGTTAAACCTTCTAAATATTCACCTGAAGCTGTGCCATTGAGTAAGCGGGCAGCGCCTGCAAAGAAACGAACCTGATCTGCCGATGCACCCACTTCTTCAGATGCAATTAAGTGTTTTAACTGACCCGTATTACGGCTTTGAGCCTCAATTAAACGCTCGGCATTTGCTTCGATAGCATCTGCCAAATTCAATAATGCTTTTTGACGAGTCGAAGGTGTACTGCGTCCCCAAATTTTAAATGCTTCTTTTGCAGCAGCGTAAGCAGCATCAACTTCGGCCTCGGTTGCATTAGGCGATTGACCGTAAACTTCGCCAGTCACCGGGCTTACCAAGTCAAAATAATCATTTCCTTTGCTAGCAACATATTCGCCGTTAATAAAGTGTTTTAGTTGAGTTTTAGCCATTTTTTATACCTTGTCCTTAGGTTTTAACATATAACATATAAGACTATATGTATTATGTTTTAAATTTTCTGTCAAATGCTTTGATGAGGGGAATGAGTGAAAAAAGTTGGAATTTAAATCAAATTAGATTTTAAGTTTTTGATTTGATTATTTAAAAAAATTAAAAAATTTATTGAAGATTTTTAGGAGAGGTTCATCGTCGTAATAGTTTTGTAGATTTGATGAAAGACAATAGAAGAATTTTACTAGACGAGAGCAGCTTGATGAGCCAAACCTTATGCTTAGCTCATCAATTTTTTGTTCTTATTCTTTGAAATTAAACTGAAATATCAGGTCTTATGACTCGCAAGCAAAATACTGGTTTCACTGTTATAAATACCTGAAATGTTCCTGATTCTTTCTAAAACTTTGTCGAAGTTTTCTAAAGTGTCAGACCTGAGCTCGACCAGAATATCCCATTTGCCATTAGTTTTATGCAAACATTCGACCGCACTTTCGAGGCGTAGTTCTTTAATTACAGACTGTGCTTTGGTCCCTTCGACCATAATGCTCATCCATGCACGGATGACATTCCGTTCTGCATTGGGTTTAAACCGTACCGTATATCCGGTAATGATGCCCGAAGACTCCAAATACTCGATTCTCTTTTTGACCGTTGCTCTCGAAACGTGAACTTTTTCGGCTAACTCGGTAACAGACATCCGTGCGTTATCTTTAAGCAAACCTAAAATAATTTGATCAATGTTATCCATATTGTAATTGTCAATTATCAGATTGGTAAAAAATAATTCATTTTTTACTGAAATACAAATTTTGTGAATCAATTTGATTTTGAATAATAAGGTCATCAGCTAAACCTCATAATTTTAATTTAATGGACTAGATAGAATGAATAATTTTGCAGTTTCAAGAACGAACTTTAACGACTGGATGGTTCCAGTTTTTGCACCGGCAAATTTCATTCCTGTACGTGGCGAAGGTTCTCGTATCTGGGATCAAGAAAATAAAGAATATATTGATTTTGCAGGCGGGATTGCAGTAAACGCATTAGGTCATGCGCATCCAGTGGCAGTGAATGCTTTAACAGAACAAGCAACAAAACTTTGGCATGTGGGCAATGGTTATACCAATGAACCCGTTCTACGCCTTGCAAAACAACTTACCGAAAATACTTTTGCAGACAAGGTGTTCTTCTGTAACTCAGGTGCTGAAGCTAACGAAGCGGCACTAAAACTAGCTCGTAAAGTCGGTTTAGACAGCGGTGTTGCTGGTAAAAGTGGCATTGTGGCATTTAAAAATGCTTTCCACGGTCGTACCTTATTTACCGTTTCGGCAGGTGGTCAGCCTAAATATTCACAAGAATTTGCACCGCTTCCAAATGGTATCAACCATGTTGCGTTTAATGATTTAGACGCAGCAAAAGCGGTAATTAATGAACAAACATGTGCAGTTATCGTTGAGCCGATCCAAGGTGAAGGCGGCGTTATTCCTGCTGACATTGAATTTTTAAAAGGTCTGCGCGCACTATGTGATGAGTTTGGTGCCTTACTTATTTTTGATGAAGTACAAACTGGTGTTGGCCGTACAGGTGCACTTTATGCCTATATGAACAGTGGGGTTATTCCAGATGTATTAACGACTGCAAAAGCACTAGGTGGTGGTTTCCCAGTCGGTGCAATGTTAACAACCGATAAGTTTGCCCCGCATTTTTCGGTTGGTACGCACGGTACGACTTACGGTGGTAACCCGTTAGCAAGTGCAGTTGCGGGTGCAGTATTCGAATTTATTAATACACCTGAAGTGCTTAACGGGGTTAAAGCGTGCCATGATTACTATAAAAAAGCTTTAAATAAATTAAATGAAAAATATGAAATCTTTGAAACAATTCGTGGTCAAGGTTTACTCATTGGCTGTGTCTTAAAATCAGAGTTCGCTGGCAAAGCAAAAGATATTAACAACCTTGCGGGTGAAGAGGGATTACTTAGTCTTATTGCTGGTCCAAATGTTGTGCGCTTTACACCATCTCTGATTATTCCTTTGGCTGATATTGATGAAGGTTTAAAAAGATTTGATCGTGCACTTGCTCGCTTCGTAGCAATTCAAAAGGATGAACAAGCGGCATGATGATTATTCGCTACATCGAACCTAAAGACGTTAATGATCTTTATCTGTTGGCTCAAAAAGCAGGTTTTGGCTTGACGTCTTTACAGCCCAATATAGAAAAATTGGCAGCTCGTATTGAGCGAGCTTGCAAGACAGTGGCAGGTGAGTTGCCAAAGGCGGATCAGGTTTATTTATTTGTTCTCGAAGATACTGAACTCAACAAAGTAGTAGGGGTCTGTGGCATTGAAGTCGCACTTGGTTTAAAAGAGCCTTGGTACAACTTTCATGTAGGGACACAAGTTCATGCCTCGGAACCGCTAAGTGTTTATAAAGCTTTACCAACACTATATTTGAGTAATGACCACACCAACTGTAGTGAGCTTTGCACTTTGTTCTTAGATCCGGACTATCGCTTAAATAAAAATGGCAAATTTTTATCTAAGGTTCGCTTCTTGTTTCTGTCGGCATTTCGCCAATATTTTGAAGAAACCATTGTGGCGGAAATGCGTGGTTATTCCGATGCAAATGGGCAGTCACCATTTTGGAATGCGGTAGGCCATAAGTTTTTTGATATTGAATTTACCAAAGCTGATTATTTAAGTGGAGTCGGGCAAAAGGCTTTTATTGCTGAGCTGATGCCAAGACATCCACTCTATGTCGATATGTTGCCAGATGATGCTAAAGCCGCGATTGGAATTGTTCATCCAAATACTCGACCTGCCTACAATCTCTTACTCGAAGAAGGGCTGCGCTATAAAGGATATGTCGATATTTTTGATGGTGGGGCGACATTGCAAGCCGATATTGAAAATTTACGGGCGATTAAAGAAAGTCAATCTGTAGTGGTCCAAATTGAACAACCTGAAAATATTGTGGTAGGGGATGAACCTTACATTGTGGCCAATGATGACTATGAAAATTATCGCGCCATTCTTGTGTACAGCAAACCTTATCGAGAAAAGCTGCAATTAACTAAAGAACAGGCAGAACAATTGAATGCCGAAAATGGTTGTTTAGTTCGTGTACTAAGTGTTCAAGCTAAACAGGTTTCGAGTCCAGAAGCGGTAAACAAACTCAAAGAGACTGATCATTTGCGAATGGCTGTTAATTAAGCAGAAATACTATACATTTCACCAAATTTAAGAAGGAATACTATATTATCGCTAACGCAAGATTGGTACATGGATAAACACAATCTTGCTCGCTGAGCTGGAATTAATTAGCCTGCTTCTATTCTATAAAAGACAGACAATTAAAATATTTAATTCATTTATATATTTTAATTTTCTGTTGGAATTATATTGATAGAAGTCAGGCTAATATAATAATGAAGGAAAGGATTTATGATTAATTTTTATTGTTATAGGTAATAGCTTTTAAAAAGGAATTTATAAGGTTTTAAGTGATTTAATAATATTATTAACATGATTTAATGGACTAAATTGATAACCATATAATTTATTTATTATTAAAGCATTTACAACAGTTGCTATAAATTGGAGTAAATATTACATGAGTAAGAATAACGGAAAGCAATTCCTGGAAGGAGATCTTCTTGGTAGTCAACACATGACTGGGCAAGAAGAAGAGAAATTGCAACGCTCATTAACCAATCGTCATATTCAGATGATTGCGATTGGCGGTGCAATTGGTACTGGATTATTTATGGGTTCCGGTAAAACATTAAGTATTTCAGGTACTTCAATTGTATTAACCTATTTAATTATTGGTTTTTTCTTTTTCTTCGTAATGCGAGCAATGGGCGAGTTGCTGCTGGCGAATACTAATTTTAAAACATTCGCAGATTTTGCAACGGCTTATCTCGGTCCATGGGCGGGATTCTTCCTTGGTTGGTCCTACTGGTGTAACTGGATTATTACTGCTATTGCAGACGTGATTGTGATCGGAGGGTACATGCAGTTTTGGTATCCTGATTTACCCGTCTGGATTCCTGCATTTACTTCATTGGCAGTCTTAACCATACTCAATTTTGTGGCCGTTCGGCTATTTGGTGAACTCGAGTTTTGGTTTTCTCTCATTAAAATTACAGCCATTATTCTGTTTATCCTTGCGGGTATTTACCTAATTAGTACCGGCTTTACCTCTCCTAATGGTGTTAAGGCATCGGTTAGCCATTTGTTTGAAACACAATCTATGTTTCCTTATGGCGTAACAGGTTTCTTGGCAGGCTTCCAAATTGCTATATTTGCGTTTGTGGGTATTGAGCTTGTGGGTACAACTGCTGCTGAAACCAAAGACCCGCATAAATCACTTCCAAAAGCCATTAACTCTATTCCTTTACGTATTTTATTATTCTATGTGGGTGCATTGGTTTGTATTATTGCAGTCACATCTTGGGCTAAGGTATCACCAGAAAAAAGCCCATTTGTAGAAATGTTTACCTTGGTAGGTTTACCAATTGCAGCAGGTTTAATCAATTTTGTTGTAGCAACTTCGGCGTTATCTTCGGCCAATAGTGGAATCTTTGCGACCAGCCGTATGTTATATGGCCTAGCATTGGACAACGATGCACCTAAAAGCTTTAGCAAATTATCGAAAAGTAAGGTTCCAATTAGAGGGCTTGTGTTTTCTATGGCTTGTGTGACGGCGGGAACATCTATTTTATTTATTGTTCCAAATGTTATGACTGCATTTACGATTATTTCAGCACTGACTTCAATTTTATGTATTTTTACATTCATGTTGATTGTACTTTCTTATATTTCCTATCGTAAAAAATTCCCTGAATTACATATTCAATCTCAATATAAAATGCCGGGTGGACTATTTATGGCATGGTTTACGATGCTATTTTTAGTATTCACTATTGTAATTTTAGCTTTAGATCATGATACTTTGATTGCGCTTGAGTGTTCACCAATCTGGTTTATTGGTTTGTTTATTGCCTATAGATATAAAAAGAAAAAGATGTTGCAGCTTGATATTTTAAAAGCTCAAAAAGTTGATTGTATTTAAGTCGATTGTAGTTGTTTTTATATTAAAGCTAGGTGGGTGCCTAGCTTTTTTGTTTTGAAAAGAAGGAACTGATTGAAAGGTAAAACTTAAAGAGATAGGTGATATACAATCAAAATTCGAAACGACATATGTATAATATGTGATTGTATACAAACTACTTGTTGAATAACTAATCACTTAAAAATAGTTGAGAAAGAATAATGTTTGAGATAACCCCATACGTGGGAGCTGGTTTAATTAAGTTTGGCATGAAAAGAGAAGAAATAAGAAAGCTTATGTTTGGGTACGAACCTAGAGTATTTGGGGAAAACTCCTCTACTGATGGTTATGATGAACTTGGGATTAGTTTAGATTATGATAGTGCTGATAAAGTTATAGCATTGGTATTTTATGAACCTGCTCAAGTTATTTTTAATGGTACAGAGATATCTAAGCTAACTGCATCAGAAGCTTATAAGCTAATGGCTACATTAGATAAAGATATTATTATTGATGGGGATAGTCTAACTTCATTTAAATTTGGGATAGGTTTTTATGAACCAAATTATGAAGAAGAACCATTTTTACCAGTTGAAGCAATTATAATATTCATAGAAGGGTATTATGATTAAATCTATAAGGAAAAAATGATATTTAAAAATTTATATTTTTCAAAAAACAGATATGTAAATAAAAGGCGATATAGTGAATAATAAAAAAATTGTAATAGACTATTTAGATCAAAATAATGAGTTGTCAAGAGAGTCTATTTGGGGAGAGATGTATAAACATGATCAATACTTTGTTAGAAGTATTCCTTTCTTTGCACCTAACCTTGCATTTGATGATCTTATTCAGGTTGAAATAGAAGATGAAACGCTCTATTTTGATGATTTAATAAAGCCATCTAATAATTCAACATTAAGAATTGTATTTTTTAATAACAATATTAAATGTATTGAAAAAATATTAAATACTTTGGAGTCTTATTTATGTGGTTGGGAAGGCTTTGAAGGTAGACACTATTATGCAATTAATATACTTGAAAAGGTTAATTATGCTGTAGTTAAAAAATATTTAGATGATAAGAAGGATTTTCTTGATTATGAGGAATCATGCTTGTCGGATAAACATTCGAGTGATTTATTTTAAAATATTAGTAAATGAAAGAGAGGGGAAATTAGTCATGAGTGATATTAATAATTTAAATGGAAAATTTGTTGAATATGATTAGTTACATTCTATAAATACGTATTTTGATTATTTTGGCGAAGTCTATAATTTAGATATAGTTTTAGTCAAAGATTTATCAAATATATATAGTGAGAAAATGAAAATTAGATTTTTTAATATTACTAATCTTTGTCTGAATGATGTTGGTAATAGGCTTACTCAGTTCGAGAGTTTGTATATTGAGAAAAATTTAGATGGATGCGATGGTGTTAAATATAACTTAAAGCAAATAGAAGAAGATAGAATTCTATTTGAATTTTTTAACTTTGAACTGTTGGAAGAGTAATTTTTGTAAAATAAGAAACTTTGTATTTGGAAATTTATTTAGTCTATATATAAATTAATTTATTGAGAAAATAATGACTGATTTTGTTAAAGAATTAGCAGCTTGTCATGTTGAGGGTACCCAGCTTCCTTTTTACCCTGAAAAGGTACAGGGTTATACAGAGAAAGAAGTAGAGCAAATTGCTAAAAATCTTAATCTTGATATACATGGGCAATTCAGAGAATTTCTTCTCCAGATGGGGAGGTGTTCTGGGGGATTAATATGGAGTGAGGAGTTCTATATGTATAAAAGTTTATGGAACCCAAACAAGTTTAGACATGCTCAACAATCTGAAAAAGAAGATTTGGGTTATATATTAACAAGTAAAGGTAAACTAGATCCTGTTGATATGAAAATGTTTTACTTATCAAGAGAGTATGAGACATATTTTTACTATCTATTAACTGCTGAAAATGATGACTTTATATGGTCATTACATGATGCTGACGACGATGTATTAGAAAAAACTAATATGACCTTATTAGATTATCTAAAAAATTATGTTTTTGAAAAGACTAAAAGAAATAGATTTATAGATTTTGATTTAACAGAAGAACAAATTAATAGATCTATTACAGGTCGTTTACTTTAGATAGTTTTAAGTATGAATAGAATTTAACGGTTAGTAGCAGTCACTATTTTTTAATAGTGACTGCTACTTTTAATTATGCCCCATTTTATTGATTACTGTAATAGGAACAGTATAGCTATTACTCACACTAGGTCTTGGTTCTAAAAAATTCTGAATTGGAATATAAATCTATTACATCAATCAATTCTTTGATTATATAAAAAAGCCTCATTACGAGGCTTTTTTATAATCCTTATTTAATATTTGGATCGCCTTTTTTCAAGAAAAAGCGAATTGCTAGTTTTTGCAAAAATGTTCCATAAGGAGGGTGGAAAAGCTGCGTCGGGAAAAACCGATGGCGTGTAAATACCGTTTTTGCATGAGAAAGTTCACGGAAACCTTCTTCACCATGATATGACCCCATGCCTGAGTTGCCGATACCACCGAAAGGAGCATCATGGTTAACAACATGCCAGCCCCAGTCATTGATGGTCACACCACCCGAATGAGTTTCACGCAAAATACGATCACGTTCTACTGAGCTATGCGTAAAACAATAAAGCGCTAAAGGTCGTTCGTCCGATTTCACATAGGTAATCGCATCATCTAAAGAATCGTATGCAACCACAGGTAAAATAGGGCCAAAGAGTTCTTCTTTCATAATGCGCATGTCGGGAGTGCAATTAAGTACAATCTGTACAGGCATTCTACGACCTTGTTGGTCAAAGCTGTAAGTGTCACACGGAATAATCCGCGCACCTTTTTCTTGCGCATCGGTCAAAATATCTTGAATACGTTTTAAATGACGGTCATTTACAATGGACGTGTAATTCTCATTGTTTGTGACGTTTTGACCAAACATTTGTATAAAGCTTGCTTTAGAGGCTTCAACAAATTCATCAATACTTTCTTTAGGAACCAACGCATAGTCAGGGGCTACACAGATCTGACCACTGTTTGTGGCTTTACCATGTGTAATACGTTTGGCGGCATCTGCAAGTGGGTAGTTGCGGCCCACAATTGCTGGCGATTTACCGCCTAATTCAAGTGTAACTGGCGTTAGATTTTCAGCCGCTGCTCGCATGACGACTTTGCCAATAGCTGGAGAGCCAGTAAAGACAATATGGTTAAAGGGTAAAGAGGTAAATCTCGCTGGATCTGTAATTTCTTCACCAAATACGGCCACTTCATCTTCATTAAAGACTTCGGCGAGCATGCGTCTTAGCATTGCATTGGTGTTCGGTGTAATTTCAGATAGCTTAATCATGACTCGGTTGCCTGCAGCTAACGCGGCAATGAGCGGACCAAGTGCTAAATAAACGGGGAAGTTCCATGGCACAATCACACCAACCACACCTTTAGGTTGGTATTGCACACTTAAACGATTTGATAAAAATAAAAGCTCGGTACGGCGTTTACTTGGACGCATCCAGCGGCGTAAATGATGAATCGCATGATCAGCCTCTAACACAGAGCCAAGTAAATCTAATAGTTTAGATTCATCCAGTGATCTTGAACTAAAATCAGAATTAATCGCAGCAGCTAAAGCATCTTGATAACGAATAATTTGTTTTTTGAGTTGATGCAGTTTTGTACGGCGTGTTTCAAGGCTTGGGTAAGGGTCTGCCTCAAAATTGGCACGTTGTTTGGAAAAGATAAGTTCCATATGTTCAGTGGCAGAGCCGCTATATTCTTTTAAAGTGGAGCGTTCCATTATTGTTCCTTCCATACTTTTGCTTATCATACTTTATGCTTGAAGCGTCGTATGGTCGATGTTAAATTGAGACAACAAGAGGTAGTTTAGTGCCATTATGCACGTCACTCTAGGGATGGTGTAAGTTAAATGCCTAATAATCTTTATAAAAATGAAAATGCTATTATCGAAGGAAATTATGATAATGCATCTTTCGGTTCTAATACATATTTGCTGGGTTTGAGCAGTTTATTTGATGAAATAGGTTCACAAGGTCATTCAATATCAGATGTTCTATCTGGCACAGATATTTTGCCAGACACCATGAATCAATCCTCTTTATATATTTCTCAACTTCAAAAAATTCAGTTATTTCAAAATATTCAACGTTTATCTCATGATCCCTTGATCGGACTACGAGCGGGACAAAAGCAGCGGCTGTCAGATTTCGGGGTATATAGTTATGCACTCTATTCTTCGCGCAATTTTAGACAAGCAGTAGAGCTTGGAATTCGACATATTAAGCTTGCAGGCCCTATTTTAAAGAAGTCTTTTTATATTCGAGATGAGGCTGCTGTTTTTGAAGGGCAGGACATTATTGCACTGGGCAAGCTTTTGCCTTTAGTGTGTGAGTTTTGGTTTAGTTCCATGCAAACCTTAATTGAACGTGTGCTTGAAGGGCCATTTCAAGCGAAGAAGCTTTTGTTACCTTATCCTGCGCCTGATTATGCAGAAGAGTACGAAAAAGTTTTTCATTGTCCTGTTCAGTTTAATGCTGGAGTGATGCAATGGCACTTTGATTTAAAGTGGCTCGATGTGCCTTGTCCAAATGCCAACCCGATTACTGCGGATATGTGTAAGTCTTTTTGTGAGCGGATGTTAGGCACTACTGCACCTGAAGAGCCTGAGTTGGTGAAAACAATTCGTTTGATTTTGTTAGATGGAACAGGGCTTTTCCCATCGGCTCAAGAAATGGCTGAGCGGTTGCATATTTCAAAACGTACTTTACATCGGCGCTTGGCAAGTTTTAGTTTGACTTATCAAGAATTATTAGATGAAACTCGGCGCCGTCTTGCGGATGAATATTTGCGAGAGACGACCTTATCTATAGATGAAATTGCTGAGAGAATTGGTTTTTCAGATACCTCTAATTTTAGAAAAGCCTATCGGCACTGGACAGGCATTTCACCGAATGAGTATCGATTACAGTATCAAAATTAGAATAAGATTTGCCTGCTACTTAAAGCAAGAGAATAACTTTTTTTGCAAAAATGGATTACAGAGCAAAATAGCAAATAAAATAATAAATATGCCGATCATACTAAACAGATCCGGTAATTCATGCCAAAAAATAAATCCCCAGATTCCTGCAAAAACAATTGCGATGTAGTTCATTGGGCCAATTTGTCCTGCTGGCGCTAAGCTGTACGCATAAGACATAAAAAGCTGACTAATGTTTGCTAAAAGTCCAGCGGCAACCAGTAATGCCAGTTCGTGCCAAGTGAAAATGCGCCAATGCCAGAACATTGGAATTGATGAAATTAAGCTACCAAAAATACAGAAATAAAAAACAATACGCTCAGGTGGTTCTGTACTGGTTAAAGCTCTGACAGTTACAAAAGCCATCGCTGATAAAAAACATGCACCTAAACCAATAAAGGACAATGCATTAAGTAGGCCTTGATCGGGTTTAGCAACAAATAAAACCCCAACGAGTCCAATAACGGCGGCAAAAATCATCGATTTAGTAATTTTTTCTTTTAAGAAAAGCCATGCAATGAGTGGAATAAAAATAGGAGATGAATAACTAAAAACCATCGCATTCGATAGTTTTAAGTTCGCAATGGCATAGAAAAAACCATACATTGCAGCGAGCCCCACGACACTTCGCCAAGTATGCATCCAAAGCTTATCGGTCTTAACAAAGTCCAACCCTTGCTTAAAGAGCATCGGAATAAAAATAAATAAACCCACCGCATTTCTAAAAAACACGACTGTGGCATTGTCTACCGTTTGTGAAGCAAAACGAATGCATACTCCCATAATGGAAAATAATAATGCCGATGTCATGAGACAAAGCAGTGCTTTTCCAAGTTGAGTTGAGGGGAGTGTTGGATCAGTCTGGTTTTGCATATAGAAATAAGGTTCTTAATTTTCAGTGTTATTTTAGCAGTGATGGTAAGTTTTGGTGAAATGTGTCGTAATTAATAACTAAAATGTGAAAAAGATGAGGCGGTATACCCCATCTTTTAAAGCTTATTAGGTCACAGGTGCTGGGTTAAATACAGCAAGTGAGTTATGAATACCCCAACGGTCCGACCACGTTTGTTGTTCGCCACTTGCCACTCGTAAAATCAGTTCAAAAAGCTCCCAACCCACTTCCTCAATGGTTTTTTTACCAATAGCGATATCGCCCGCACTGATATCAATCAGATCATACCAACGGTTTGCGATATTGTTTCGGCTGGCCATTTTAATCACGGGCACGGCCGCTAAACCATAAGGTGTACCACGGCCTGTGGTAAAGACTTGAACCGTAATTCCCGATGCCATTTGCTGGGTACCACAGATAAAGTCACTTGAAGGCGTCGCCGCAAAAATTAATCCTTTTTTAGTCGGTCTTTGCCCCGGTGCGAGAACCTCTACAATTGGCGAACGACCAGATTTAGCAATCGACCCCATTGCTTTTTCTACAATGTTATTGAGTCCACCTTTTTTATTGCCCGGTGTGGTGTTGGCACTTCGGTCTACTTGGCCTGCTGCTAAATAGTCGTCGTACCATTTCATTTCCCGAATTAAGTCTTTGGCAACTTGCTCATTTGCTGCACGTGGGGTGAGTAGGTGAATACCATCTCGAACTTCTGTAACTTCGGAAAACATGACTGTGCCACCACATTGCACAATCAGGTCAGCTGCAAAACCAACAGCAGGGTTTGAGGTTACTCCAGAAAATGCATCACTCCCACCACATTGCATTCCTACGACTAAGTTAAATGCTGGAACTTCTTCACGTGTACGCTGGTTTAATTTTATTAAATGTTGTTCTGCCACGGCTAAAATATGGTTCACCATACTTTCAAATCCGTTATGGCGTTCATCTTGCAATTGAATAATGTCTTCATTTGCTAAGGGAATATATTTGTTTTCTTTTGGAATATTTAAGAGGCGTTCAGGTTGCATTTTTTCGCAGCCCAGACTTACAACCATAATTTCGCCACCAAAATTAGGGTTGAGTGCAAGGTTATGGATGGTACGAATAGGCACAATTGCAGCGGGCGCATCAATGGCCACACCACATCCATATAAATGGTTTAAACCGACGACACCATCGACATTTGGATATTTAGGTAATAGATCTTTTTCAATAATTTTGACGACATAATCGACAATACCTTCTACGCAGTTAACGCTTGTGGTAATCCCTAAAATATTCTTTGTGCCTACGCTGCCATCTTTATTTTTATAGCCTTTAAATGTATATCCGCTAAGCGGGGGAAGCTTCGGATCAGGACGGGTTGCGAGTTCTAAATCATTGAGTTCAGGTGCTTGGGGCATTTCGGTAACATTTTCGTTCACCCATGAGCCTGCGGGTAAGTCTTTGTTAGCATAGCCAATTGTTTCGCCGTAACGGATAATAGCCTCACCTTGTTTTAATTCTTCTAATAAAACTTTATGCCCTTGTGGTACATGATCAACCAAGGTGAGTTGGTATTCTTCAATATGTGTCGATGGTGGCAAACCGCCGTCATTAACCACAATGGCGACATTATCAAGGGGACTAATTTTTATCAGGATAGGCTTGGGCATGATCATTCCTTGTATACATTTGAAGAGCGCCATAACGCTTAATTTGTTCAACCGTTATAGCGCTAAAGTTTTAAGATGTTGGTTTTAACTCGAAGCGTTGGATCTTGCCGACAATAACGGTATAGCAAATGACAGCTGCAATTGCATGCACGCCTACATAAGTCAATGCAAGGTTAAAAGAACCAGTACTTGCCAAGACATATCCGATTACAATTGGGGTGACGATTCCTGCTGTATTACCAAATGCATTCATCATTCCACCAGATAGTCCCACCATTTCTTTTGGTGCAACGTCAGACATAACCGCCCAACCTAAAGAACCTACGCCTTTACCAAAGAAAGATAACGACATAAAGAACACGATGGCTGCTTGAGAATCGACGTAATTACACATAATGATTGAGGTTGAAACCAAGAATCCGACCACGATAGGAAGCTTTCTTGAAAAGCTTAAGCTGTAATTCATACGAATTAATTTATCCGAAATTAACCCACCTAAAATCCCGCCTACAAAGCCGCAGAGTGCAGGTGCCACTGCTGCAAAACCAGCTTCTAAAATGCTGAGATGTCTTTCTTTTACAAGATAAACAGGAAACCAAGTCAAGAAAAAATAAGTGAGCGTATTTACACAATATTGCCCAATAAAAATACCGAGCATCATGCGTGAAGAAAGCAATTGCTTGACCTTACCCCACGTGATTTTTTCTCTTTTAGTATTTTGGCTGTTTTCACCCATGTCGAGTAACGCACCTTCTGAAGCAATATATTTCACTTCTTCTGGGTTAACCGTTGGATGGGTAGTCGGACTATAAATAACTTTTAGCCAGATAAAGGAAAGTAGAATTCCTAAACCACCCATGACCCAGAAAATAGATTGCCAATGTACGGTTGCAACAAGCCAGCCCATGAGGGGTGCGAAAAGTACAGTGGAAAAATAAGAAGATGAGTTAAAAATGGCAGCAGCTGTTCCACGTTCTTTGGTAGGGAACCATGCAGCAGCAATCTTACTATTACCCGGGAAAGCTGGTGATTCGGATAATCCGACTAAAAACCTTAAGACAAATAGAGAAGTAATAATGGTCGCTGTATCACCCAAAATATTGGTAAAGCCAATTAAGACTGTGAATAAAGACCACAAAAATAAGCTCCAGAAATACACACGGCGAGCACCGAACTTATCGAGTAGCCAACCACCTGGAATTTGACCAATAACATAGGCCCATGCAAAGGCCGAGAAGATATACCCCATGGTAACCGAGTCGATGCCCAGTTCATGAGACATTGGCGTTGCTGCCATTGAAAGGGTTGCACGATCACCGTAATTAAAGGCCGTCACCAAAAAAATCATCGCTAAAATGTAATAGCGAGTTTTCGTATGTTGAGCTCTTTGCTGAGTCACTACAGCGATATTTGTTTGCAAATTATCCATATACAAACTCTTTTAATAATCAACCTATTTGCATATCCGTGAAATAGGTGACGTCATGTCAAATTCATCGATAGAATAGATGAGAAAACGGAATTTTGTATCTACTCTATAGTCCTAGTTCTAAAACCGCGTCTTTAGATGTATGACATCATATGATTAAAAATATTATTTTGGCAAGTAGCCCCGAAAAATAATTTTTATGCGAGATTATATTGACAAGTCATATGATGTCTTATAAGTTTTATTTGTGAAAAATATATCAGTATGCCAAGGAGTATTTTAATGGCGACCTCTACACCTATCGTTAAATCAATTCGAGCAATTCCTGTTGCTGGACATGACAGCATGCTGCTCAATTTGAGTGGTGCTCATGGACCTTATTTCACTCGTAACATACTTATTATTGAAGATAACTCTGGAAATATTGGTGTTGGAGAAATTCCGGGTGGAGAAAAAATTCTAGCCACGTTAAATGATGCAAAAGCGTTGGTGGAAGGGCAACCTATTGGGGAATATAAAAATTTACTCAAAAAAATCCAGCAGACTTTTGCTGATCGCGATAGTGGTGGACGAGGAAACCAAACCTTTGATTTACGTACCACAATTCATGTAGTGACTGCCTATGAGTCAGCATTACTTGATCTGCTTGGTAAGCATTTAAATGTAAATGTTGCAAGTTTGCTGGGTGAAGGGCAGCAACGTAGTGAAGTTGAGGTTCTAGGATATTTATTCTTTATTGGCGACCAAAAACAGACTTCTTTAGATTATGCGACAACACCTCAGCATAACCATGACTGGTACAAAGTTCGTCACGAAAAAGCATTAACACCCGATGCTGTACAGCGTTTGGCTGAAGCATCTTATGACCGATATGGCTTTAAAGACTTTAAGCTCAAAGGTGGGGTGTTGCGTGGTGAACAAGAAGCTGAAGCCGTCACTGCAATTGCACGCCGTTTTCCAGATGCCCGTGTGACGCTTGATCCAAATGGTGCATGGTTTTTAGATGAAGCTATTGCTTTGGGTAAACATCTTAAAGGCGTATTAGCCTATGCAGAAGACCCGTGTGGCGCAGAACAAGGGTATTCAAGCCGTGAAATTATGGCTGAGTTTAAGCGCGCTACAGGTTTGCCCACCGCGACCAATATGATTGCTACAGACTGGAGAGAAATGTCGCATAGCATTCAATTGCAAGCTGTTGATATTCCTTTGGCTGATCCACATTTTTGGACTTTGGAAGGTTCGGTTCGAGTTTCTCAACTCTGTAATATGTACAACTTAACGTGGGGCTCTCATTCAAATAATCACTTTGATATTTCACTCGCCATGTTTACACACGTTGCAGCAGCAGCGGTGGGTAAAGTTACCGCAATTGATACACACTGGATTTGGCAAGAAGGTACAGATCAGCTGACTAAAGCACCGCTTGAAATTAAAGATGGTAAAATTCAAGTACCTACTGTACCTGGGCTTGGTGTCGAACTTGATTGGGATCGCATTAATCAGGCGCATGAACTCTATAAATTAAAAGGTTTAGGTGCACGTAATGATGCTGATGCCATGCAATTTTTAATTCCAAACTGGTCGTTTAATAATAAAAAACCGTGTTTGGTTCGTTAGATTTAAATAAAACTTGTTTTATTTTATGGCTGCTCTTATGGGTAGCTTTTTTATGCGTGCGCATAAATTTTAGATAATTTTTAACTTTTAAATATAAAACAAAAGTTTAGTTCTAATTTAATTTAGTTTTTATAGAAAAGTTTTATCTCTTTAAAAATTTTCAGTTTTCATCGAGAAAATATATTGATTAAAATAAAATTTATGATGTAAGATGTCTGACAACATAAACATGTATGGATATTTGCTAATGGATGCTCTTGAGTTAAAAAACATTGTTTCTGATGGCCTTCTTTCTTTTCCGGTGACTGACTTTGACCAAAATGGGGACTTTAATAAATCTTCTTATGCAAAACGTCTTGAGTGGTTAGCGCCTTATGGGGCAAGTGCTTTATTTGCTGCGGGTGGTACGGGTGAGTTTTTCTCGTTAACTGGAAATGAATACTCTGACGTGATTAAAACAGCAGTTGATACTTGCAAAGGCAGCGTACCGATTATTGCTGGGGCAGGTGGTCCGACACGTCAGGCGATTGAACAGGCAAAAGAAGCAGAGCGTTTAGGTGCTCACGGTATTTTATTAATGCCCCATTACCTCACTGAAGCAAGCCAAGAAGGATTAATCGAACACGTTAAGCAAGTATGTAACTCAGTAGACTTTGGCGTAATTTTTTATAACCGTAGCGTTTCAAAATTAAATCTCGATTCAATTCAAAAATTAACTGAGATGTGCCCGAACTTAATTGGTTTTAAAGATAGTTCTGGTCAAATCGACATGATGACTGCGGTAACGCAAACCATTGGTGATCGTTTGTCATATTTAGGTGGCCTGCCGACAGCAGAGGTTTTTGCAGCGCCATATAAAGCCTTAGGTTGCCCAGTTTATTCATCGGCTGTATTTAACTTCATTCCAAAAACTGCAATGGAATTTTATAACGCACTTCGTAGCGATGACTTTGAAACAACCAATCGTTTGATTAAGGATTTCTTCTTGCCGCTTATTAAAATTCGTGATCGTAAATCAGGATATGCGGTAAGCATGATTAAAGCAGGTGCCAAAATTGTTGGGCATGATGCAGGTCCTGTACGTCCACCATTGAGTGATTTAACTCAAGCAGACTATGACGATTTAGCTGCCCTAATCACAACATTAGGTCCGCAATAATTTTATGTGTTCAGGCATTGGAGACGAAACATGAGTAAAAATAATGGTCAGCAGTTTATTAATGGGCAACGTATTGCTGCAAATGCACCGAGCATAGAAAGTATTAATGCAAAAGACTATCAACCAACGGGCTATGTATTTAGCCAAGCGACACTTGATGAAGTGGATCAAGCTGCTCAAGCTGCGCATAATGCTTTTTTAGTCTATAGCCAAACATCTCAAGAGCAACGTGCATCTTTTTTTGAAGAAATTGCTCGTCAAATTGAAGCTTTAGGAGCTAACTTGCAAGAAGTGGCTTCACTTGAAACAGGTTTGCCACTTGCCCGACTTCAAGGTGAAACAGGCCGTGTTACAGGCCAACTTCGACTGTTTGCTGAACTTTTACGTCGTGGTGATTTTTACGGTGCCCGCATAGATGTTGCATTGCCAGAACGTAAGCCTTTGCCGCGTGTTGATCTTCGCCAGTACAAAGTTGGGGTAGGTCCGGTTGCTGTCTTTGGCGCAAGTAATTTCCCGCTTGCATTTTCAACAGCGGGTGGCGATACCGTAGCGGCTTTAGCAGCAGGTTGCCCGGTTGTGTTCAAAGCACACTCTGGCCATATGGCGACTGCCGAGCTTGTGGCAGAAGCGATTGAAAAAGCAATTGAAGTTTGCGATATGCCTAAAGGCACATTTAACATGATTTTTGGTGCTCGTATTGGCGCAAACTTGGTGGAGCATCCATTGATTCAAGCAGCTGGATTTACAGGTTCACTTGAAGGCGGAATGGCACTTTATAACCTTGCTCAGAGTCGTCCTCAGCCAATTCCATTTTTTGCTGAAATGTCGAGTGTTAATCCGGTTGTTGTGTTGCCACAGGCACTTGCATCACGTGGTGAACAAATCGCTCAAGAAACGGTTGCCTCATTTAATATGGGATGTGGCCAGTTCTGTACAAAACCGGGTTTAATTTTGGGTGTGAAAGGTCCTGAGTTTGATCGTTTTGTTGCAGCTTTAAGTGAAACGACTCAAAAATCTGTGCCTCAAGTCATGTTGAACGAAGGTACTTTAAAAAGCTACCGTCAAGGGATTGATGCATTAACTGGCGAATCTGGTTTTGAGGTAATTGCAACTGGACAAGAACCTGAGCTAGTTTCTCAAGCAAAAGCACACCTATTTAAAGCAGATCAATCGGTTTTATTGTCGGGCAATCCAAAACTTCAGCATGAAGTGTTTGGACCGATGTCGATAGTGATTGCTGTAGAAGATGAGGCAACATTATTAAAAGGAATTGACGCTTTAGGTGGGCAGCTTACGGCAACCATTATTGGTGATGAAGCTGAATTATCTCAAGCTGGTACACTGCTTCATTTACTCACAGGCAAAGCCGGTCGTGTTCTGTTTAATGGCTTCCCGACAGGAGTTGAAGTGTCTGATGCCATGGTGCATGGTGGTCCGTTCCCTGCAACGAGTGATGCCCGTGGAACTTCGGTAGGCACAGGTGCAATTGAGCGTTTCTTGCGTCCTGTGTGTTTTCAAAATACACCACAAGTGTTGTTGCCCGATGCATTAAAAGACGGTAATCCATTGCAAATTACTCGTTTGGTCAATGGACAGCTGAGTCAGGCTACAATTTAATAAGATTGTGCAGCTCAATTAAAGGTATTGAGCTGCACATTATTTAAGCCATTTAGTTTGATGTAACTGTCTAAATAAGCACAAGTTACTCACTTTTTTAAATATATGCGTGAGCTTGATGAACCATATAAAACAATTTAATTTTAAGAACTTAGGACGGTGAAAAGCGAATATGACTATCGTGTAAGATTATAGTAAAATGAATTTCCTAATTTTTTCAACATCTCATGAGTTCTTCAGATTATGTCTAGTGCAATTAAACCTAGATCAACAAAAAAACTAAGCCAGCTTATTGTAGAACAACTGATCGAGAAAATTCAGTCTGGAGATTTTCAGGTTGGAGAGAAAATTCCAACAGAATTAGAATTAATTGAAACCTTTGAAGTTAGCCGCTCTGTCATTCGTGAAGCAATTACTGAATTGCGTTCTCTGGGCTTTGTTGAAACTCGTCACGGGATTGGTACTTTTGTAAAAGAGCAGACCATTGAGCAGAATTTTTTACTGTCTAATGCCAGTCTAGAAACCATTAACGATATTGTCTCTTTACTGGAGCTGAGGATTAGCCTTGAGTCTGAAGCAGTCTTTTTAGCATCAGAGCGTCGTAAACAAATCCATATTGATAAAATGAAGGCTGCGCTTGAAGATTTTGAAAGACATATTTCATCAGATGCAAATGATGGCACAGTAAAAGCAGATTATGATTTTCATATTGCCATTGCCGAAGCTTCTGAAAACCAATATTTCGTTGATTTTTTAAAGTACCTTGGCGAAAAGATTATTCCGCGTGCACGACTTAAATCTATTGAGCAAAGTCCAGAAAACCGTGAAGAATATTTAAAAGCGGTTCACCATGATCATGTCAATATTTATAACGCGATTGTCGATCAGGACGGTTTATTGGCTCGACAAATGATGCGTGCTCATCTGTCTAAAAGTATTAAAAAGTTTAAGCAGTAAATTGTGGCTCAAGATTAAGTTGGATGAGATAAAAGAGAGCTTATTTAAGCTCTCTTTTTAATTTTATACGCTGTTATTTACAGCTAAAGTTTTCAGATTTTTCGCTATCACCCTGACCATTGTAGCGGGCAATCAGTGGGTAAGGGCAAAGTGGACGAGTACGGTCTGGTGCCCAATCTTGCGGAAGTTCAGTATTCACTTGACCACTTGGGTTACCTGCACCGCGTGCAGTCGCAATGATTTTTTCAGGTGCTTGCCCATATTCCACCCAGTTAACTAAAGCAGTCAATGCATCAAACTGGTCGGTCGCAATGCCATCACGGGTATGGTTCATGCCCGGAACTCTAAAGAAACGTGCAAATTCAGGCGCTGTACCTTTTGCATCATTTTTATAGTGTTGTAGCAGTTGATCATACCAATTTTGGGTGTCATCCACAGAGAAAACACCGTCAGCTGCGCCTTGTACCACAATCATTTTTCCACCGTGGTTGCGCAGTTTATCCAGATTAAGTTCATCGGGTGGCATCATAAATGACATCGCGCTTTCTGTGTATACATTATTGGTCGCCGATAGTTTTGGATAATCAGTATCAAAATTATAGTTAAAGGCAAATTGTCTAGAGTTTTGAGTCACGGTTGGGTCTGGTGGAACCTGAAAAAGAATTCCGACTGCAACTGGGTCTCGTGCTGTTCCAACTGAAGATTCGAATTTCCAGCTAGCCCAGTTACTGCCTACTAAACCTGGATCGAAAGGCTGGGTTGCGTAGAGGGCTTGTCCGGCAGAATTTACAGGACCACGGTAAATGTTGGCTAATACATCAATTTGTTCGGTACTTAAACAAGTACCATCTCTTGGGCTTGAGCAAACGGGTACATGTTGGTGAATATCAAAAGCCGTACGGCAAGCCTCGACGTCTTGAACCAGCCCATCTGCAACACCGTCTAGAGCATCGCATCGATCTAAAATCGCTTTTGCTAATACTTTACGCTCTGAAAGGGTAAGAGCAGTACTTAAATCATTTTCATCTGTTGTGACACGACGAAGCTGCTGCGCTGTGTAGAGTTGAGCTGCGGCTGCACGAGGTAAGTGAAAACCCGGTGTACTTGCCAAAATTCCATCATATTGGTCGCCCAAACGGGTTGCAGCAATCATGGCGTGTCGACCCCCATTAGAAGTGCCGCCTGCATAGGAACGGTCTGGCAATTTACCATATGCTGTTTTAATTAGATTTTTTGCCATAGGCGTGAGTTTGGTAATAGCACCATATCCATAGTCAACTCTGGCTTGAGGGTCTAAACCAAACATGGGGTTTTGTGAAGCGTTATGTCCAGCATCGGAAGAAATGACAGCAAAACCGTCATGTAGGGCATTGGTGAGCGGACCACCACTGCCAACCTGACCCGTTGCAGGCACTAGGTTACCATCGGTTCCGCCATTGCCTTGATAGAGAAAACGGCCATTCCAGTCCATGGGTAAGCGCATTTCAAAACCAATTTGATAGGTTTGTCCATCAATAGGGCTTACACGTTGGTCCATATAACCTTTAACCAAACAATGTGCACCAATCGGCTTGTTGGCTACAGTCAATGTACCCGCCTCTTGAAGCGTGGATGAGCTAATCACAGTATTGTTATATTGAAATCCGGTCAGATCTGAACAGCTTCCAGTTAATTTTGCACCAACCGCAGGAGTAAGTTGTGGAGGTGTTTGAGGTAATGAGGTTGTACTGTCATTATCATTACCACAACCAGTCAATACTGCCGCAATCGCAAGCAATAAGGTTGATTGGGTCCAAAGACGCTTTTTGTTTTCATTCATTTATAAATATCCTTATTTTATGAAGGTTGGTGGATTTAATCTAAAACCAGAAAATTAGCTGTACTACGTGCAACCATTTTGTTGTTTTGCCAAGCTTCGCTTTCAAGGTTCAGTACGGTTTTGCCTTGTTTAATAAAGCGGCATTTTGTAATGACTTCGCCCACAGCACAGGGCCTTAAAAAGTCCATGGTTAAATTAATGGTGGTTGCTGGTTTACGGTCATTTGCCAGAAATGCAAAAAGTCCCATCACATCGTCGAGCATCGCGCAAATCATGCCGCCTTCAACCGTACCGCGTGGGTTGGTAAAGCTTTCTAGCGCCGTGTAGTAGATGGTGAGTTCAGTGTTTTTTTCATTCCAATGAATATTGTGACCGCCTAAATGGTGATGAATTGGCGGTAAGTGTTCTAAAGTTTTTTGATCCATAATGAAGGGTCCATCCTTTTGTAAGTGTTATAAAAATTATTATTTCAGGGTATAGGCATCATAAATAACCGCTTTGCCCAAACGCATTGCACTGCCTACCGCAACGGTTTGATTGAGCCACGCATATTTAGGTGAACTGGTTTCAAACTGCATGGTAATTTTGAAATAGTAATTTTTCGGGTCAACATCTTTGCCTTGGGCGAGCTGTTTTAGCGTTTCTGCCGAACCATGTCGGTAACCTTTGGTTTGAAGATAAATGAGTGCACCGTCATCGGTTTCTAACAAATATCGCGTATCAATAATTGCCAGTCCTTTACTGTCGACAATTTGCCAATCTGCACCATTATTTAAAATGCGGCCTTTAAGTGATTTCCCTTCAAATGTTCCACCTGTAATGGGAATAATTCGACGTTTACCTGCGTCACTGGTGGTGCCTAATTCCCAAACAGGTGCATTCAAATCCACACTAAATTTTGCTAAAGGCTCAAGCTGAATAGGTGGTGGGCTATATTGCGTTTCGGCGTGAGTTAGGGCAATGAAACTAAATCCGCAGAGTAGCGTTACAACTTTCTTCATGATGAATGTCCCGAAATAAAAAGAGGTTCTATGCGCAGCAGAACCTCTTGTTTTGAATTATTTAAATTTCCATGTGTAATCGATGTTGATACGGGTTTCGTTTACAGGTTTGATGTTGGCAGTCGAGAGCATGTTGTTGTCATAGATTGCATAGCGCGCACGTAACCCTAAATTTTTTAACCAGCCACTTTGAACGGTATAGCCTAAATCAAAGTCTGTTTCGCGTTCTTTTAGATTGGTTCCACCTAAGTTGGGTGCATAAATATTATGACCTGTGGTGTAACGGGTCATGAAACGTAAACCCGGAACATAATCTTTAAAGTCATATTCATAGCGGAAGCTGTAGGCTTTCTCTTTAGGATTTAAAAACTCACCCGGCCATGTATCAATGAGAAGTCCGGTTTCACCTCCAGTCAAATACGGAAATGCAGTGTCGCCGTGATGTTGGAAGGTTCCAAAAATAAACTTATGGTTTTGATGTTTGAGTTCAAAATGCGCATGATAAAGATCATTATCGACTAAACCTGCTTTTGCTTGACCGTCATCGCGGCTGCGGTAGTAGCGTAATTGTGAACTAAGATTAGTAGTGTCATTAATTTTATGTTGATGTAAGGCACCAACCATGGTTTGGTTATAAAGATCATCAACATCCATATAGAACGCTGTGAGCTTGATTGCTGGATCAAGCTGATAGTTCCCACCTAAATAATAGAGCCCATCAGTTTCGGCACCTTTAAATCGCCCATTTACGCCTGAAATTTTAATTTTTTCATAGTTGGTCGAATCACGATGATTCACTTTATCGAGATAGGCCGCTTGTAAGTCAAAATCTTTAATATCTTTGCTGGTCAGTGAAATTCCTCGATAAGTTTGAGGTAACAAACGAGCAGGTGAAGCCACTAAAACTGGGTTCATCGGCATTAGCGTACCAATACGTAGCTCGGTCTGACTCATTTTCGCCTTTGCTGTGACCCCAATTTCGCCATAAGAGTCAGCAGGTTCATTGGTGCGCGTGTCTCTAGGTAAGTTTCCTGTACCGCCATGCTCTGCGTCGGCATCGAGTTTAAAACCCGCCGTTGCAAGTATATCCAGCCCAAAACCGACAGTCCCTTCGGTATAACCTGAATTGGCTTTAAGAATAAACCCTTGTGTCCAGTCCTTGGCGGCGGGGTAAGCAGATTGCTCTTGGTAGTCACGGTCAAAATAGAAATTTCGTGTGGTGAGTTCTACTGAACTGTTGTCAATAAAACTGCCCGCGCAGACTGATCCTGAGAGCATAAGGGTAGAGTACATCCATAATTTCGACATAGCATTTCTTCCTGAAATATCATTTCTTGTTTTCAACAAGGCATGGTTGTTGTGTCTGCCTTATTTGGTGTTTAAATCGAATTATTTTCCGAGCAGTTCTCGGGCAACGATTTCTTTCATAATTTCATTGGTTCCCCCATAAATTTTTTGTACCCGCGCATCCACAAAAAAGCGTGAAATCGGATATTCCTGCATGTAACCGTAGCCACCAAAAAGCTGAAGTAACTGATCAATTACTTCACATTGGGTGTCGGTAATAAAACATTTCAATGCTGCAACTTGAGTGACGCTTAATTGGTGTTGTTGATACAGCGCGGCACATTGGTCTACAAAAGCTTGGGCGGCTTTGGCTTTGATTTGCGCGTTTGCGAGCACAAAGCGCGTGTTTTGCATTTGACTTAACGGTTGTCCAAAAGCTTTACGCTCCATCACATAGTCTTTGGTGATTTCGATGGCTCCTAAAATTGACCCCAAAGCCATCATTGAAATGCTCAAGCGTTCGCGAGGTAACTCTTGCATTAAATAAGCAAAGCCTTGACCTTCTTCACCTAAACGCTGAGTTGCCGGAATACAAACATCATCAAAAAATAGTTCGGCTGTATCTTGGGCGTGTAGGCCAATTTTTTGTAAAGACCGGCCTTTTTTAACGCCGTCTAAAGCTGCATCAACTAGAAAAATCGAAATACCTTTTGCTTTAGCTTGAGGATCAGTTTTCGCTACCAAAACGATCAGGTCGGCATGCAAACCATTTGAGATAAAGGTTTTTGAACCATTCACACGATAGTGGTCATTTTCTAAAATGGCTTGAGTGCGTATAGCCTGTAAGTCTGAACCAGCATTTGCTTCGGTCATGGCAATTGCAGTGACGACTTCACCTGTCACCATTTTGGGTAGCCAATAACGTTTTTGCTCCTCAGACCCGATATTTTGCAGGTAAGGAGAGACCAGCTCATTTTGCCCGCCAATTGCAACTGCCAAAGATGCAAAGCCAGCTTGAGCAGTTTCTTGAACCAGCATGAGGGAATAATGAACAGGAGCGCCATAACCGCCATATTCTTCGGGCACATCTACGCACAAAAAGCCATTTTCCCCAAGACGAAGCCATAGATCACGTGGGATCAGGCCATCGTGTTCCCACTGTTCATAATACGGAGCAACCTGTTCTTTTAAGAACCTGCGGTAACTGTCCCGAAATAGTTCAAATTCTGTATCGTATGGCATGTTGAACCTTTTTTAGGCAAAAGTGAGGCTAAGGCCCAAACCGAAGTTTGAGCTTCCTTTTTTAATTCAATTGCTTATTGCTTTAAGGTGGGTACCCGAATAATCAGCGGGTTTTCGGCCTGCTTTTGATAAAGTTCATCAATTAAGGCAGCACGACGTTTAGTAATATTGCTTTGATTGAGGTTGCCTTTATCGGTCACTTCGCCTGCATCGAGTTGAGGTGGTTCAGTCATTAAATAAAGCATGGAAACTGTATTTGAACTGCCAGTCGCATCTTTATTAAAAGTCGTTAAAAATTGACGGAACCATTGCTGAACTTTAGGGTGCTGTAATATCTCTGTTGCAGAATGCTCACCATGCTTAAGGCCTGCATATTGGGCACAAGCTTCTAGTTTTGGAAAAATCAGAAAGCCTACGGCATTGAGGTTTGAACCAGTAATACAGACATCTTGAACCAGTAAATTACCTTGAATGAGTACTTTGTTGCGAATCGTGCCGACATTTACAAATGTGCCCGTATTGAGTTTAAAGTCTTCGGCAATGCGTCCGTCGTACATGAGGCCTTTAGTTGGATCATTTACATCGACCAAACGAACAGCATCGCCAGTGTGGAAAAAGCCTTCATCATCAAACACAGTGCTTTGCTGGTCTGCTTTTAAACGCCAATAACCTTTCATGACATGTTTGCCACGAACACAAAATTCAAGTTTGTCGCCACATGGAACCAGTTTGATTTCACACCCTGGTGCAGGGTAACCAATAAAGCCAGCCATCACGCGTGGGCCAGTGGTAAAAGCACAAGATGGTGCAGTTTCAGTCATGCCTAATCCGCTCATAATGCGAATTTTTTCTCCGCAATGTTGCTGAGCAATTTTATCAAGTCTGTTCCAGCCAGCTTCTGAAAGTGCTGCACCTGCAAAGAATAAAATTTTAACTTTGTCAAAAAAGCGGTCTCTTAACTCTTCATCTTGTTCTAAAGCTTCGGTGAGTTCTTCCCAACCTTTTGGCACATTTAAATAAACTGTTGGAGAAATTTCTTTGAGGTTACGAATGGTTTCATCAAATTTTCCTGCAACGGGTTTGCCATCATCAATGTAAATCGTACCGCCGTTATAGAGCGCGATGCCGACATTATGACTGCCTCCAAATGTGTGATGCCAAGACAGCCAGTCGAGTAGGACAGGTGGTGTTTCTTCAAATTCAGGGAAAGTCTGCAATAGCATTTGCTGATTAACACACAACATTAAATGCGTGGTCGGCACAGCTTTAGGTAGTTTGGTTGAACCTGATGTAAACAAGAATTTGGCAATTTGGTTTTCATCAAGGGTTTGATAAAACTCTTGAACATTTGAAACAGGCGTATCTAACAACGATTGAAAAGACGTGCAGATCTGATTGCCCACAAGACCTTTGTTGGTCACCACTTCAATGTCTGAGGTAATACAGGCCTGAATCCCTTTGGCAAAGGCTTGACCATCGCTAGCATAGACCATGCCTGGGGTGAGCACTTCAAACACATGTTTGAGTTTGCCAAAATCTTGAGAAATAAGAGAGTAGGCTGGTGAAATTGCTGAAAAAGGTACACCTGCCAGCATTGCACCCATAGAGAGTGTTAAATGTTCGAGATCATTGCCACTCAAAATGACGAGTGGTCTTTCTTGGCTTAAATTACGTTCATGTAAAGCCTGAGCAATGTGCCATGCGCGTTGTAAAACTTCTGCATAACTCAGTTTGACCCATTCACCTTGAGCATTGCGTTTGGCTGCAAAAATATGGTCTGGTTTGGTTTGTGCAAAATGAATTAACCGATCTGTCAGTTTTTGTGGATACGGTTTTAATTGCTCTTTTGGGCTGATGTAGAGCGTGTCATCTTTATGGTGATAATGAATATCATGTTGCCCTAATTTTACGAACCGTTCGCGGTCTTGTGATTGAGTGGCATTCATTTGCATTTCTTTCACTCCATGGAAAGCGCATCACTGCGCTTTATTTTTTGCATCATGCAATTTTTATTTAATATGTTGTTGTACGCATTAGCCTGATTAAATCGGGTAATGACGTGATTGGGTCTGAATGGTGATCCAGCGTAGTTCGGTAAATTCGGCAACAGAGACTTTACTACCAAAACGTCCGTAACCACTCGATTTTGTTCCGCCAAATGGCATTTGAGCTTCGTCATGCACGGTCGCACCGTTAATGTGACAAATACCCGAATCAATCTGTTTAGCCACTTCCAATGCCTGCGAAATATTCTGGCTAAACACTGCCGAAGAAAGACCGAACTCGCTGTCATTTGCCAGTGCTACACCTTCTTCAACGGTTGAAAAACGTTGAACTGTGCAGACAGGCCCAAATGATTCTTCGCGGTAAAGCAACATGTCAGGTTTAATATTGAGCACCAGCGTCGGTTGCATGGTAGTGTCTTCAATATGAATGCCTAAAGGTAAGTCGGCACCTTTGTTTTGGGCATCTTCAAGCAAATGCTGGATACGGTTTGCAGCACGGCGGCTTTCTAAAACGCCGAGAGCATTGTCTTTTGAAGTCGGATTACCCGCCTGAATGGAACGTGTTTTCTCAATCAGTTTTTCAATAAACTGGTCGGCAATTTTGTCTTGAACCAAAACACGTTCGGTCGACATACAGATTTGCCCCTGATTAAAGAACGCTCCAAAAGCGACTGCATTTACGGCTTCATTAATGTCTGCTTCATTTAAAACCACAACAGGGGCTTTACCACCCAATTCGAGTAAAACAGGTTTTAAATATTGAGCAGCAGTTTCAGCAATAATTTTTCCGACTTTGGTTGAACCCGTAAAATTAATACGTTTTACAGCTGGATGAGACACTAAACGTTCAACAATTTGTGGCGCATCTTCGGCGGCATGGGTAATCACATTCACCACACCTTCGCCAAGACCCGCTTCATGTAACACTTCACCAATTAGACGATGCGTTGCAGGACAGGCTTCCGATGCTTTTAACACCACCGTGTTGCCACAAGCCAATGGCATGGCAAGCGCACGTGTTGCCAAAATGACAGGCGCGTTCCAAGGTGCAATTCCAACAATAACTCCGCAAGGAACGCGTACACCCATCGCAAGATTGCCCGGCACATCTGACGGAATCAGGCTTCCGTCAATTTGCGTGGTCATTGCCGCTGCTTCACGTAACATGTTGGCAGCAAGGTGAACGTTAAACCCATACCATGTCGCAGTTGAACCTGTTTCTTGCATTCCGGTTTCAATGAATTGCTCGGTCTTTTGGTCCATTAAATCGGCTGCTTTTAACAAACGTAAACGGCGTTCGGTAGGCGAGAGCTTCGACCATACTTTAAAAGCTTGTTGCGCCGATTCGATTGCACGATCAACATCTTCCAAGGTTGCGGCAGCAGCCTTGCTTGCCACTGATCCATCAATTGGGCTAATACGCTCAAAAGTTGCCTGATTTGATGCATCAACAGATTGACCGTGAATAAGTAACTGTACATTTTGCATGGGTTGTGTCCTTACATTGCCATTAAAGAATCAAAAGTTAACCAGTACGTTTATAGCTCTGTAAACCCGGTTTAATTGATTTTTCATCTAAAAATTGTTTCAAACCTTCTTGGCGACCGTTTTCAGTATCACGATGGATACATTGATCTAACTTGGCATATAAGTAATCTTCGTTTTGATCCCATGTCAGTTCACGACAACGTTTAAAGCCATTTTTAGCAGTACGAAGCACTACAGGGTTTTTCTCAAGTAGGCAATTTGCAAGCTCAGTTACTTCTGCTTTTAGCTGTTCAAGCGGTACGCTTTTATTTACAAGTCCCATGGTTTCGGCTTCTTTACCACTAAAGGTTTTACCCGTCATGATGTAGTACAAAGCTGCACGGTGACCCACTGTATCTGCCATTGCTTTGCTTACAAGGTTGCCTGGTGGGATACCCCAGTTAATTTCAGATAAACCAAAGGTTGCTTCATCTGCTGCAATCGCTAGGTCACAAGCGACTAATGGTGAGAAACCGCCTCCGAAACACCAGCCGTTAACCATTGCAATGGTTGGTTTTGAATACATACGCAGAAGTTGCCACTGCCAACGACATGAGTCACGGCGAATACGTTCTTGATAAATTTCAGGCTGAGTGTCGACTTCGCGGAAATATTCTTTCAAGTCCATGCCAGCTGTCCAAGAGTCACCTGCACCAGTTAGTACTAAAACACGCGCATCTTGATCAAGTTCTATGGCTTCAAGTACATCAATCATTTCACGATTGAGTGTAGGGCTCATGGCATTTTTCTTTTCTGGGCGGTTTAGTGTAACCCAAGCAATTCCATCTTCAACTTTAACATCTACGGTTTCCCAGCGATTTTCATAAGTCATCTTCATACTCCTTGAATGATTTTGTGATGTTCTGGGATTTAATTTAATATCAGTTAAACTTACATTCAAGTCTTTTTTCTAAAATTTAATAATTATTTTATAAGTATATGTAATTTAAATAATAATTAATTTAATAAATAATTTAATATAAAAATATGTTGATTTTTTAGTAAGTTTAACTGATATTTTTGGTGTGTTTAAACAACAATACACAAAGGGCTAAATGGAACGACTAGTCAATAAAGGACAACACAATGGAAAAGATATTAGGACAGTCTGCAAGAGCAAAGGTTACGTTACTACTTTGCTTTGCAATCGCAATTTTTGAAGGTTTTGATCTTCAATCAATGGGGGTAGCCGCTCCACGAATGCGGGCTGAGTTTATGTTGGATAATGGCCAGATGGCATGGGCATTTAGTGCTGCAATTTTAGGAACACTACCAGGTGCCATCTTAGGCGGTAGATTTGCAGATATTATTGGGCGTAAGAAAATTCTGATTTTTAGTATTCTACTTTTTGGAATTATGTCTTTGCTAACGGCCTATGCTGCCAACTTTAGTTTGTTATTGCTCATTCGTTTTTGTACTGGTTTGGGAATGGGCGGGGCACTTCCGATGATGATTACACTTGCTTCAGAAGCTGTACCTGACCAGCACAAGGGCAAAGCGGTAAGTGTCATGTATAGCGGCATTCCTTTCGGTGGCTTGCTGACTTCTGTGGTTGCCATGTCGTTGGCAGGCGATGCAGAGTGGCGTCATATTTTCTATATTGGTGGTATTGCGCCTATTTTGTTAATTCCACTCATCATGCGCTTTTTACCTGAGTCAAATGATTACCTGCAACGTAAAGTTCAGGCACAAAAAACCACACCATTCTTTGAGGTTTTATTTGCCAAAGAACGCCGCATGTCGACCATTCAGCTTTGGGTGAGTTTTTTCTGTACCTTAGTGGTGCTGTATTTCTTGTTGAACTGGTTGCCGCTACTTATGGGGGCGCAAGGCTTATCGAAACTTCAGGCAAACTATGTGCAAATGGGCTACAACGTTGGTGGAATTTTAGGTTCAATCTTAATGGGGGTATTGCTTGATAAAATACGCATGAGTTTTGTGATTAAGCTGATTTATCTAGGCATTTTATTCTCACTTTGCTGCTTGGCAATTTCTCCAACTGTAGCTTTACTGGCACTTTCGGCAGTCGGCTGTGGTTTATTCATTGTGGGTGGACAATCGGCATTGTACGGTTTAGCCGCAATGTATTATCCGACTGAAATGCGTGGAACCGGAGTAGGTGCGGCGGTTGCAATTGGGCGTATTGGTTCTTTTGCAGGACCGTTAATGGCTGGTTTTTTACTTTCACTTGGACAAAGCTCGACCATTGTGATTGGTTCAAGCATTCCAGTGATCTTAATTGCAGCGATCTCTGCATTACTTCTTGTCAAAAAACCTAAACAGCCTGTACATTTAGTACAAAGCTCAGGTGCTCGCTAAGTTTTAACGAAAGTATGGGGTGATTACCTCATACTTTCATTACAGATTTTCTTATGATGAATGAAAGGTTATGGTACGTTCAAATTTAGTTCAGAAAAAAATAGAAGATGAGCCTAAGTTAAGTTACATGATTGCTCGTGTTGACCGAATTATTAGTAAACATTTAACCGAACATTTAAAAGAGCTTGAAATTACCTTACCGCAATTTACGGCACTTTCTGTTTTAGCTTCAAAAAGTAACGTATCTAATGCCAAGCTTGCTGAACGCTCTTTCATAAAGCCACAATCTGCCAATAAAATTTTGCAAGATTTACTGGTTAATGGCTGGATTGAAAAGAAACCTGACCCAACCCATGGTCGCCGTATTTTAATTACACTCACCGAAAGTGGTGTTGAAAAACTCAATAAATGCAATGAAGTTGTATCCAAAGTTGAAGAGAAAATGCTTGAAGGTATTGATATTAATTTGGCTTATTTAATTCGTAATAATCTCGATATTATGGTGAATAATCTTAAAGGCCTTTGAGCGAATATAGTTTGCAATCTAATTGTTTAAAGTCTACAGAAATGCTTAAGCACTGATTCACACAGAAAATTTATTTCATTTTGCAAATGAACTTGCTAGCATCGAAGTGACGTTTTTGGTGATGTGTGGCAGCAAATGTCTTCAGGACAACAAGTTTTACTTAAATTAAGAAAAATGATTATTTCAGGGGAACTTGAGGGTGGTGCCAGAATTGCCGAGATTCCCACTGCCGAGTTGCTTGGAGTTTCGAGGCAGCCTGTTCGTATTGCATTTCGGTTGCTTGAACAAGAAGGTCTTCTCCTTAAAAACCCAACTCGTGGCTACACCGTCCGTGAAATTTCAGAACAACTGGTTCATGATGCACTCGAAGTTCGAGGTGTACTTGAAGGATTGGCTGCAAAGACTCTAGCAGAACAAGGCTTAAGCAAAGAGCAGAAAAAGACCCTTCAACATTGCATTCAAGAAACCGAAAAACTCTTTAATGAAAAAGACGAGTTTGGTGATGTTGAACTGGAACGTTATCACCATTTTAATGTCATTTTTCATGACACGATTATTGAGGGCGCGCAAAATGTTGCGCTCATACAAGCTTTAGCAAAAAACAATCAATTGCCGATGGCTTCAGCCCAAGCCATTACCTATGATGAGAAGCAAGCTTTGTCGGAATATCGCCGTTTGCACTATGCACATTTACAGCATTGTTCAATTTTTGATGCGTTGGTACATCGACAGGCAGGGCGAGCTGAAACCTTAATGCGTGAGCACAGTAGTGTTGTAATTTTAGGTGAAACCCTAAAAAGTGTTTTAAACGCTTAAATGGAATAAGTTCCTTTATTTCCTGAATAAAGGAACTTAACTATTAAAGCTCAATCACAAGATTTTTAGTTTTTGCACGAGAACAGCAGGGCGTGAACTGGTCATTTAATGCATGCTCATCTTCGGTCATAAACATATCGCGATGATCTGGGGTGCCTTCAACAACGCGAGTAATACACGTACCACAAATACCTTGCTCACACGAAACAGGAATATCAAAACCATTTGCAATTAATGCCTCAGTAGCAGTTTGTTCTGGTAATACTTCAATTCGGCGCCCCGTACCTTTAACTTCAATAGTAAACGCTTCATCGTTAGACGTATCTACTTTTTGCGCAACGAAATGCTCTTGATGTAATTGCTCGTTGTACCAATTCGCTTGCTCGGCCGAGTTCATCACAAATTGCATAAACCCTGTAGGCCCACACACATATAAGTGTTTATCAGGTGAAGCTTGGCTTAAAACCTCTGCCATATTACATTCAGTGTCTGGTTGATCTTGAATGTGAAAATGGACATGATCACCAAAGTGCTCGGTTAAATTGCCATAGAAGGCAATCATTTCATGACTACGAACAAAGTAGTGTAATTCAAAAGGGATATTGGCCGATTTAAGGCGATAGGCCATCGATAAAATAGGGGTAATACCAATACCGCCAGCAAATAAAACTGCCTGCTTGGTTTGAGGATGAATCTCAAATAAATTACGTGGTTCACCAATTTTTAAATGGTCGCCTTCACGATATTCAGTATGGATACAGCGTGACCCACCGCGTGAGTTGGCATCATGTAAAACACCAATCACATAACGATGTTTTTCACTACAACAGTTTGAAATTGAATATTGACGGGTTAGACCATTTTTAAGATGCACATCAATATGAGCACCTGCTTCAAAACTCGGTAGCTCTGTACCATTTGTTGCAACTAATTCAAAGGCACGAATGGTCGGGGTGAGCTGGTGAATTTTATCAATAATAACGTCCATGTTCATGCTCCTTTAAATAATCCGAATGTTTGGAAACTTCTGTGCGGATGTTTCAGGAGGCGTTTTATTTTCTTCGGCAAGTAGTCGGTCAATCACCTTGCGTGACTGTACACCACCTGCGTCGATGTTAAGCATCAGTAACTTGCGATGTGGATTATTCAAAATGTTTTGCTGCTGTTGCTCAAGCATTTCTAAATCTTCAGTAAAGATTTTGCCTTGGCCTTCACGAATTTGATTGGTGAGTTCGGCATTGTCAGGTTGGAAGTTGCGTGCCATTCCCCAGAAATACCAATGTGAGGTTTCAGTTTCTGGCGTAATAAAGTCTACAACAATTGAAGAAACTTTTTTGTCATTTGGCGCGTTATAACCGCCGTGTCCAGCATGTGCTACACCGACTTCAATATGCACATTGCTTGGGGCAAAAAAATGACAACGTTGCCAACGGTCAACTGGCACATCATCTGCCAAATGATTGCCGCGCAGGGCCATTTGCCAAAATGGTGGTGCGATCACATTTTCCATGTAACGCTCGGTAATGACGTGGTCACCATCTACTTTCGTCACTGGCAATGATTCATCAATCTCTTTTTGACCAATACTGCTTGAGTGAACATAGGTCTCGTGGGTTAAATCCATAAGGTTATCGACCATGAGGCGATAGTCGCATTGAATATGGAACAGGCCTCCGCCATAGCTCCATTCAGGATGATCTGCCCATTCTAAAGTTGGGAGTTTTGATTCATCTGCTAATGTTTTTTCACCCGGCCATATCCAAATAAAACCGAACTTTTCAACAACTGCATAGGCCTTATTGCAAGGAAAACCATTTGTACGTTGAGCTGGCATTGAAACAGTTTTTCCATCACAGCCCATCACTAAACCATGATAACCACACACGAGGTTTCCATCTTCGACATAACCTAGTGAAAGTGGGGCACCGCGATGGGGGCAAAAATCTTCAACGGCTGCAACTTGGTTTTCTTTACCACGATAAAAAACAATTTTTTCACCACAGATGGTGCGACCTAGCGGTTTATCTTGGATTTCTTCTGGGCGGCAGGCTACATACCAAGCATTTTTAATAAACATTTGTGACGACTCCTTATCACTTATTGGATCCAATTTATAATAAATAAAAATGTTGGTCAATTGGTAAGCAGTATGTTTTTTAGAAAATATTGTTCTTTATGGTTGTTGTTTTTGTATATCTTTAACTAAGTTTAAAAGGTTTTTTGATTATTTTGAATTTTAGAGGTGGAATTTTTCTGGTTTTTAATTGGATCCATAATGGCTGCATTTAAAACCATTATGGATGATAACGATTTAAAAGTTAAACGTGTAATGAAGCATCATGCGCTGTTCATCCAGACTTTTGCCATGTTTGGTGTCGTAGTTAATATTTAAGAAAAGAAACTTAAGATTTTTAACCCAGGCATTCAGGTCATATTGAATCAACACATCACTTTCTTGCTCAAAATCATTTTGATTCATGGTTTGAAATGAATCACCATAAATATATTTATAGGTAATTTTTAAACCCTTGATGTAGTCTTTTAGGTCGTACGAAGCAACGAAATGATAAGACTTTTCATCTGCTTTGGTGAACGCACCTAAGGTCCAGTTCACCATATGGGGGATGGGGATATTGTCGAGTTTTGGAATGCCATCTTTGCCAAAGTTTTCTTGGTAGCCAATTCCGGTTGTAAAATTGCCATGTTTGATAAAATGCATGGCGCCTACAGATGTATTGTCATATTCACCAAGTTTTGACTTGCCGACATCGTCGTGGCGAAACACACGTAATTTTGTGGTGTGCTGCTTTGTCCATTGATAATCAAAAGCAAAGTAACTTTGATTGATGAGGTTGGTTAAGTAACCATTATAAAATTTCCAATGGTACCGAGGTGTTTTGCCATCCCATTGAAAGAAATAAAGCCCATCAGATTCATTTTTCGAGATTGCGAGTTTGTGGTAGTCCTCCTCATTTTTTGGAGAATAACGGTTAATCAAACCCAACTCGAAATTTTGTTGAGGTGTCTTATATTTTAATTCCAAGCCTTTATAGTTTACTCGTAATTGATGTGTATCGACTTGTGGGGTAAGTGGTGAATCAGGCGTGATTTCACCTATATTCATCCGAAAATTATGATATTCAACTCCCGCACCTAAGCCATATTTGATGTAGTCCTGCGCTTGTTTTTTGGTAGTGGTGTCAAAGGGTATAACCATATCATTGGTGTGTTGATCGCCACTTAAGCGATAGGCATATTGAATGCTGGGGTTAAGGTGTAGCTGAAAATTATTAAGCTTGGTTGACCACTCACCTCGATAGATCACGCCTTGACTCAAGCTATGAGTGTCGGGACTAGTTCCATTTTCATATTGTCTTTCAAAGTTAAATGTTTTTAATGTGACTGTATTTTGAAAATTAAAATCTTCTGCACTGTGAGCTAAACAGCAGGCAAGCGCTGCCCCTGAGAATAAAATCCCATAAATAAAAATATGCTTCATTTTTAAATCCGTTTAAAAGCGTTTTACTGTTCTAAATCCGACATGGCTAGTTGCAAGGTCGAGTTCCTGTGGATGCCTTGCGGCAGCACGATAACGCGCGCAATAATTGGTCGCGCATAAATAAGACCCACCTTTAATGGTGTATTGCAAAATCTGTTCGTGACTTTGCCGATATTTTGAGGGGTCTCCCATATGGTGATCTCTTGGTCCTGTGTAGGGTGTTTGTGTCCATTCCCATACATTGCCAATCAAGTCATATAAACCAAAGGGGTTTTTACTAAAACAGCCAACAGGGGCAACATCCTTAAAACCATCTTCCTGAGCGTTTTTATAAGGAAATTCACCCTGCCAGAAGTTGGCTACAATGTGCCCTTCGTGAGTAGGGCCAATGTCGGAATTTTGTTGAAAACCCTTGGCTGCATATTCCCACTCAAGCTCGGTAGGTAAGTCATGACCCAGCCAGTTTGCATAGGCGTAGGCATCATTCCATGTCACCATGCGAACAGGTTCGTGAGGTACGGGTTGTTTAGGGTTATTTAAGCCCCATGGGTGTTTCCAATTGGCACCTTTTTCAAACCTCCACCACTGTAGTTCTTCAACTGGATGATCTGGTTGTATAAACATAGCTGCGCCACCTTGCTTCTCTGCATCGGTGACATAATCCGTTTGTTTAACAAACTCTTGAAATTGAGCATTGGTGACTTCGGTTGCATCAATTAAAAAAGCGGGAACAGAAGTAGCTTGTAGGTTTAATGGACGTTCATCTTCATAACCTTGTGTAGTGCCTAAAACAATTTTGCCTTGAGGGAGCTTGACCATACCTGCTTCTTTGTTTTTGGGCCAACCCGAAGGAAGGCCTGAATAAGAAGAACATTTAGCTTGGGTGCCTAAATCTGGCAAGGTTAACTCTGGTTTGGGTGTGGTTTTTTGGCATGCACAAAGTAAGAGGAATGATGAAAGCATAATGATCTGTTTCATCTCGTTTTTCCTACTTTTTGTTATATTGCTCAAAATCCACCACACCATTTTCATCGGCATATCTTAAATATTTATTATTTAAGACTTTGACGATCTCAGGATGTTCTGTGTAAACATTATGTTGCTCATTAAAATCTGTTTTTAAATTATAGAGTTCCCAGCCGTGGCTTTTAAATTTAGATGGTGAGTTTTCAACGAGTTTCCATTCGTCAGTTTTGGCGTAGCGGCTGCCATGCAACTCTTTAAAGTCATAATAATTAACAGGTCGAATGCGGGCATTATTGTTTTTAAAAGCAGGAATCAAGCTAAAACCAGACGGTTTAATTTTTGTGCTTGTAGCTGGATAAATTTGATTATTTTGAATGCCAGCTAATTCCATGGCAGTTGGGAATATATCTCTGACTGTCGCAAAGTTATTGTTAATTCCATGTTGTTTGGAAACCTGAACAGGTGATTTAACAATAAACGGAACACGCACTCCACCTTCTGAAGCGGCTGATTTCCAATAAGTAAATGGTGTGCTACTTACTTCGGCCCAGCGTGGTCCCATATAAACATATGAGCTTGCGTTTCCTATATTTTCATAGCGGTTGTCGGCATCACCCATTGGGAAATTATGATCACCACCTTCAGCGCCGTTATCTGACATAAATACAATCAATGTGTTGTCATATAAATGATTCTTTTTTAGATATTGAATGACATCACCCACGCGATCGTCTAACTGAGTGACCATGCCAGCATAAACTTCCATTTTGCGCGCTTCATATTTGCGCTCTTGTGGCGTTAGTTCATTCCAGCTTTTGGTGCCTAAAGCTTGATTGCCACGCTCGATTGGATATTCTGCATTTGCAGGAATTAATCCTAATTTCTTTTGACGTTCAAAGCGTTGTTTGCGAATTGCATCGTAGCCTTGATCGTATTTACGTTTGTATAAGTCTCTATAGTGGGCAGGTGCCTGAATTGGCCAGTGAGGAGCAGTGTAGGCTAAATAAGCAAAAAATGGTTTTTGCGCTTTATTTTTATCTAAGTACTCAAATGCTTTTTGTGTAAAGAAATCTGTTGAGTAGTAGTTGTCAGGCAATGTGACCTTTTGACCGTTTTCAGTATATTGTGTGTTACGCGGATAATTTTTAGGTTGGTCTTTAAAATGTAAATCGAAGCCATCGAGCAAAGCAAAAGATTGGTCAAAACCACGAGCCTTAGGGTTTTGTTCGGGAGCATAGCCTAAGTGCCATTTACCGACCATGAAGGTGTAATAATCTTTTGTTTTTAAAATCTCGGCGAGTGTATACGCATTTTGCGTCAAGTGTCCTGAATATCCATCAATTTTGAGTAGTGCACGTGGGCTATCGGCTCCCACCAATTGTTCTTGTCGTTTTGAAGTTTCATACATGGCGCCTAAACCGACTAAGTGGTTGTCTGCACCTGTCATAAGCTGTGCACGAGTAGGTGAACACATTGATGAGGCATGAAAATTAAAAAGCATTTTCCCTTGTTTTAATAAGCTATCAATATGAGGTGTTTTAATTTCGCCGCCATACGCACCAATATCTGAAAATCCAAGATCATCGGCTAAAATAATCATGATGTTAGGCGGTTGCTGATTTGTTGGAGGGGCTGCTTGCGCTGTGTAAAACAATTGACTGGCAAAAAAAAGCCCCAGCGTAAGTTGGCTTACTCTTTTGAGTTTCATAACAACAATCCTTTTGTGTGTTTATGCATCATGCAATTAATTAAAACTTCTTAAATGAAATAATGTCAGTTAAGCTTATAAAAAAGTCAATAAAATAAAAATAATCTATTTTTAAATAATTGTTTTTGTAGTTAAATTATTTTATTGGAATAAGTTTTTATAAGTTTAACTGTTATTTTATTGAGGATTAAAGTTAAATCTTTTCATTGGGTTGAATCCTTATTGGTAAATGGTTGATTTTGGCTAAAAAACACTCTGAGGTTGATCATAATAGATTTTTTAATATGGATCCATAAAAATATTAACTCATCTTAATTTTAGGTTTTTAATAATTTTATAGTGAGATAATTTATATGTTTATATAATTTTTAATAATAGGTTTTAAATTTTTTTGTTGATTTTTTGGATCCAAATATTCAGTATAGAAAAAGAGCAGGATGCTCAAAAAACAAATATTCCTCTAGGTCATTATGGATACGGATGTGCATAACCACCCAATCGCTCATATCAGCAGTGTCGTGTGTATGTCTTATCCACATTGGGAGATACACAAATGGAAAGAGACGTGCTGAGTGAGATCAATCAAAACAATATGAGCCGTTACCAATGGTTCGTCATTTTGATTTGTATCTGTCTCAATATTATTGATGGCTTTGATGTAATGGTGATGGCATTTACCGCTCCATCCGTGTCGGCAGAATGGGCACTTTCAGGCTCACAAATTGGCTTGCTACTTAGTTCAGGACTTTTTGGGATGGCTGCTGGTTCAATCTTTCTAGCACCTTTAGCCGATAAAGTTGGTCGCCGTTTACTCATCTTAGTTTGTCTTGTTATTGCTGGCCTTAGCATGTTGGCCTGTGCTTTTGTACAAAGCCACGGCATGTTAGCAGCACTTCGGTTTATTACAGGAATTGGGGTCGGTGGGATTCTTGCCAGCAGTAATGTTTTAGCAAGTGAATATGCCAACGCTCGCTGGCGCAGTCTCGCAGTGAGCTTAATGTCTACAGGTTATGGAATTGGCGCGACACTCGGCGGAGTACTATCACTGGCGTTGATTGAACATTTAGGCTGGCGGTCAATCTTTTTAGCGGGTGGGATCACAACCATTGTGATGTTACTGATCAGCGCATGGTTATTACCTGAATCTTTAGATTATTTATTAGCGAAACGACCAAAACAGGCTCTAGAACGAATTAATGCAACTGTAAATCGTATGGGGCTTAACGAGTTACCACTTCTGCCGCGCTATGAAAAAAATACGACACAAAATGGCAGTGAACTCAGTAAGTTATTTGCAGGGCAGCTGGGGTTGCAAACACTTTGTCTTTGGTTTGCGTTCTTTTTAGTGATGTTTGGTTTTTACTTCGTGATGAGCTGGACGCCAAAAATTCTTATTTCAATGGGAATGTCGCCTGAACAAGGGGTAAGTACTGGTATTTTAATTAGTATTGGCGGTATTTTCGGGGCAGCGATTATTGGTTTACTCGCTTCTCGCATGAAAATTTTCTATGCCTTAAGTCTATTTTTAGGGCTAACCTCTGCTTGTGTTTTTCTATTTGTCGCAGTCTCGTCCCAAGTGAGTGTCGCACTCATGGTGGGGTTATTACTTGGCACACTCATTAATGGCTGTGTAGCAGGCTTATATTCTATTTCACCAACAATTTATGATGCTGAAATCCGTAGTCGCGGCGTAGGTTATGCGATTGGTTTTGGTCGGATTGGGGCAATTTTATCGCCAACGGTGGCAGGGATTTTTCTGGATAAAGGCATTGCACCCGCAACGCTTTATGCCTATTACGGTGTGGTCTTTATTTTGGCTATTTTCCTGATTTTAAGTCTGGGTAGCGCTTTTTACCGAAGTAAAAAAGAGCAAAACTACTCGCTTAAAACAGCGCCGTAATCCATTAAAAATTAAATAGTTGAGATGAAAAATGAAAAAAACACCATTATGGGTGGGGGTATGCTTGTGCCCATTATTTAGTCAAATTGTGCATGCCGAGTTTATTGCAGACAGTAAAGCTGAGCTGACACTACGTAATTTTTACTTTGACCGAGACTATAAAAAAGACCCATATACCTATACAGCAGCCAGAGATTGGGCGCAGGGTTTAATTTTTAAAGGACAGTCGGGTTATACCGAGGGTACGGTTGGTTTCGGTGTTGATGTACTGGCAATGGCAGGCTTTAACCTGATGGGAAGTCGGGCCGATGACTATGCTCGGAGTGGCTTATTACCCGTCAATACCGATAACTCGCGTGACGATTATTATGGAAAAATCGGCATTACAGGTAAGGCCAAATTTAGAAAAAATGAGCTTTTTGTGGGGGATCTGGTTCCACAATTACCGACCATATTTTCATCGCCAGCACGTTTGTTCCCACAGACTTATCGCGGTATCCGCTTTGTTTCAAATGAAATCCCAAATCTTCAATTAGAGGGATTTTATGTCGACGAGGTGCGTCAACGTGATTCAATCCGCTTTACAGATGTTGGAACAGACAACATTAACCATCGTTTTGATAAGGCAGCAACCACTGATTCTTTTTACACGCTGGGAGGAAGTTATCAGTTAAAAGACTACCGTTTACGCGCTTATCATGCCGAACTAAAAGATATTTACCAGCAACAATTTTTGGGTTTTAACGGGAAACAACCTTTAAACGATCAGCTTAATTTTTTAAGTGACGTGCGTTTTTTTAATAGTGAAGAAACGGGAAGCAAAAAAATAGGAGAGGTCGATAACCGCCATATGAGTGGCTTATTTGGTTTGAACTACCAAAATCATACGGTTTCTTTGGGCTACATGCAGTCGTTTGGTTCAACAGGTCTGCCGTTTTTATCGGGAACAGAAAGTCCGGTCGTGCTTGATTTTATGAGTTCGGACTATTCAAATAAAGACGAAAAAGTCTATTCAGTTCGTTATGAATATGATTTTAAAAATGTGCAGTTAGGTGATGTCTCATTAAATGGTCTTCGTTTTATGACTCGCTATGCAAAAGGCGAAGATATTGATTTGCTGCAATATGGCGATCAGCGATTTAAAGAAGAGTCGATGGAGTTTGATTTGGGCTATAAAATTCCTGAAGGGAAATTAAAAGGCCTAGGCATGCGAGCTCGTTTTTCTCACTATCGTAACGATATGCCAAGCAATATGACATTTCACTCGGCAAATGAAACAAGGTTGAATGTCGATTACACCTTTAAATTTTAATGCTCAATATTTAAGTAAATTAAAGACAAGTTAAAACATTGTGAGCATCAATGTTTTAACTTTAGTTATCAACTTCACAAAATCACTCTATAATACCGCCAATCTTATTAAAGCCAATTGAGTCGTTCATTAAACACATGGCTTTAATCTCTCATTTTTTAAGTCAATTTCTTCGCTGTGATTCGGCTTATATTTCAATATTTAGAATTTTATGTGTCTGTGCTGACACATAAAAATATTTAGGTGCCAGCATGGAAATCAAGGTTAATTATCTCGACAATCTTCGACAGGAAGCTAAGTTCGATGACTTTACGGTAATTGCCGATCAACCAATTCGCTACAAGGGTGACGGTTCGGCACCGGGCCCATTTGACTATTTTTTAGCATCTTCTGCATTGTGTGCCGCTTACTTTGTAAAAGTGTATTGTGCAGCTCGAGATATCCCAACCGATAATATTCGTTTATCGCAAAATAATATTGTTGACCCTGAAAACCGCTACAAGCAAACCTTTAAAATTCAGATTGAATTACCAGCCGATATTTCAGATAAAGATCGCCAAGGGATTTTACGTTCAATCGACCGTTGTACTGTTAAAAAAGTCATTCAAACAGGTCCCGAATTTATTATTGAAGAAGTTGAAAGCATTGATGCAGATGCGCAAGCATTGTTATTGCCAAGCTTAACTTCAGAAAGCCATACCTTTATTCAAGGTAAAGACCTGCCATTAGAAGAAACCATTGCAATATGTCTGCCATTTTGGCAAATTTGGGCATGAAGATTGAAATCGCATCTTGGCGTAATATTGTTCCGAATGTGTGGTCTTTACATATCCGCGATGCGCAGTCTCCGATGTGTTTTACCAATGGTAAAGGTGCAACTAAAGAAAGTGCTTTGGCATCTGCATTAGGCGAGTTCATTGAGCGTTTAAACTGTAACTTCTTCTATAACGACCAGTTTTGGGGTGAAGATATTGCCAATGCTGAATTTGTGCATTATCCAGATGAAAAATGGTTTAAACTGGGTCCAAATGGTGAATTGCCTAAAGAAATCTTAGATGAATACTGTCTTGAGATTTATAACCCAGATGATGAATTACTCGGTACGCATTTATATGACACCAATTCAGGTAACGTAGAGCGTGGCATTTGCTCGCTACCTTTTGTGCGCCAGTCTGACGATGAAGTTGTATATTTCCCATCAAATTTAATTGAAAACTTATACTTAAGTAATGGTATGAGTGCAGGTAACACTTTGGCTGAAGCCCAAGTTCAATGCTTGTCGGAAATTTTTGAACGTGCTGTAAAACGTGAAATTTTGGAAGGTGAAATTGCACTTCCGGATGTACCTGAAGATGTATTAGCAAAATACCCAAGTATTGTTGCTGGTATTAAAGGCTTAGAAGAGCAAGGCTTTCCTGTTTTAGTTAAAGATGCATCGTTAGGTGGTCAGTTCCCTGTGATGTGTGTGACTTTGATGAACCCGCGTACTGGTGGTGTTTTTGCATCGTTTGGCGCACATCCAAGTTTTGAAGTTGCTTTAGAGCGTAGTTTGACTGAGCTGCTTCAAGGTCGTAGTTTCGAAGGCTTAAATGATTTACCACAACCGACTTTCCAAAGTAATGCGGTGACTGAGCCGAACAACTTTGTTGAGCACTTTATTGACTCAAGCGGTTTAGTGTCTTGGCGCTTCTTTAGCTCTAAATCTGACTATGACTTTGTTGAATGGGATTTTTCTGGGGAAGGCGAAGAGTCGAATGCAGACGAAGCTGCAACATTGTTCGGTATTCTCGAAGAGATGGGCAAAGAAGTGTATATGGCAGTTTATGAGCACCTAGGTGCGACCGCTTGCCGTATTTTAGTACCGGATTATTCAGAAATTTATCTCGTTGAAGATTTGATTTGGGATAATACCAATAAAGCACTTTCATTCCGCGAAGATATTCTAAATCTGCATCGTTTGGATGATGAACAGCTTGAGGCATTGGTTGAACGCTTAGAAGAATGTGAGTTAGACGATTACACCGAAATCACCACATTGATTGGCATTGAATTTGATGACAATACAGTTTGGGGACAGCTCACGATTTTAGAGTTGAAATTGTTGATTTACGTTGCTTTACAGCAATTTGAAGAGGCAAAAGAGTTAGTCGAAACTTACCTGCAATATAACACTAACACGGTTGAGCGTGGCTTGTTCTATCAGTGCATGAACGTTGTGCTTGAAGTGATGTTGGATGATGAGCTAGAACTTGAAGATTACCTGACTAACTTCCGCCGTATGTTTGGTGACACACGAATGGATGCAGTCTTAGGTTCTGTCGATGGTAGCGTTCGTTTCTATGGTTTAACACCAACCAGCATGAAACTAGAAGGGCTTGATCGCCATTTACGTCTGATCGAGAGCTATAAAAAATTACATGCAGCCCGCGCTAAAGCCGTGGCGTCGTAATTTAAAAAGTTAAATAAAAAAAGCCTATTTTTAAATAGGCTTTTTTTTATAAAACAAATTTCTATTTTAAGCAGGCACTTTCGTGATCTCTAAGATTTCTGCCTCTGCTGTATCATCTTGATGTTCGTCTAAAGTGTTTTTAGCAGGAATATACGACATTGCACGTTCTGCTAGAGCTGTGATGGTTAAACTCGGGTTAACACCTAAATTGGCACCTAACATTGAACCATCGACGACGTATAAGTTTTTATAGTTAAACACACGGTTCTGTCCATCAACAACGCCTTGTTCGGGGCTTGAAGAAATGGCACAGCCACCCATGCAATGCGCAGTAAAGGGCACGTTGAACAAAATTTCTGTAATGGTCGTCATAGGATGCCCATTAAACATTTTGGCAACCTTTTCGGTAAAAGTATTGGCCTGCGGAATATAAACTGGTAGCTTTTGGCCTTCACTCGATAAAACCTTGCCAAAAGGCCAAAACCAGTTACGTTTCAAGCGCATGTTAATTGAGGCATCTGCTGTTTGCATGACCAAGAAAATTAAGGTTTGACGCGCAAAACCAACTGGATTACTCATGCGTAGAAAAATAAATGGATGGCAGATCAACGCCCATAACCAAAAGAAGATACGTGTCCAACCCGGTTTACCTTTTGCCATGTAAGTACACATGAGACCCATTGCATCGGAACCGTTTTGGTAGCGAGTTGCTTCAATATGAGTGTCATGGTCGATGTAAATGCTTGACCCAATCGCAACACCTTTACTCATGTCGACATCTTTACCAAAGAAACGAACCCCTAAAATAGATTCGGCATTGGTGCGAACCCGATTACCCAAGTCATCAGAAATATTCGGCAGAGAACCAGACTGTTTTAAGCGGAACAACATCTCTTGGGTACCCAAAGAAGATGCCGAGAAAATCACGTTGCGTACTCGCCATGTACGACGCTGTTTATTAAACCATGAGCTTGAACATTCGGTGGTTACTTCATATCCATCGCTACCATCAGCTTTACCATTGAGTGGTTTAACGTCAACGACTTTGGTTTCTTCATAAACCTTGGCGCCATTTTTTTCGGCAAAGTACAAATAGTTTTTATCTAAAGTATTTTTTGCGTTGTGTTTACAACCCGTCATGCAGCCACCACAAGCTGTACATGTCCCACGGTCTGGACCTTCACCATTAAAATATGGGTCAGGGTAGGTCTTTCCACCTTCTTCACCTTCGGGTGGGAAAAAAGTCGCAACGCGAGTAGGTTTAAAAGTATGCCCAACACCCACTGCGTCGCCCATTTTCTTTAACATGTGATCGGCAGGGCCAAGAATTTTATTATCAGTTACCCCTAACATGCGTTCTGCTTCAGCATAGTGCTGTGGCATTTCATTTTTCCAATCCGCAGCATCTGCCCAAGTACCTTCATCCCAAATATGTTCAGGTGGAACAAGTAACGTATTGGCATAGGTAATTGAGCCGCCACCTACGGCGTTACCGCAGATAATGGTGACATGGCGAAAAAAACGCATATTGAAATAGCCGAAAAGCTTCATGCCCGGACGCCAAATCCAACGGCGGGAATTCCAGTTATTTTTAGCAAAATCTTCGGCTTTCCAGCGACGCCCCATTTCCATCACGGCAACTGAGTAACCTTTTTCGGTTAGGCGGCAGGCAGAAACACTACCACCAAAGCCTGAACCAATAATGAGATAATCATAGTCATAATTGTTTGTTTTCATGCCGAGGACTCCTGTCTGGCGATACTTTTTATATTGACTGGGCATATTTATGAATAAATTGTCCAATGTGCTCAATTGAGTCATCAGATTCTTTTAGTATACCCGCGTGAAACTGAAAAACATGTCCGACTTGGTCATAAACTTTAAAGCTCATCGGAATACCATATTTTCCGGTTTGTTCAGCAAGGCGTTTTGCATCATCTAATAAGACTTCTTCGGTGCCGACATGAATCAGAACAGGGGGTAAATCCGTTAAGTCAGCATAGAGTGGCGAACAGCTTGGATCGGTGGCAGGTTTTTGTCCGCAATAGTTTTTTGCACACCAAGACAGCCAGTCTTCAGACAGCATGGCATCTTGAGTCGCATGTGTTTTCATCGTTTTCCCAGACAGACTTAAATCTACCCACGGTGAAAGTAAAACCAATGCGGCTGGTAATGGTAAACCTGAGTCTCGAATAGCAATTGCGGTACTTAAACTCAGCCCACCACCCGCAGAATCCCCAGCAATTACAAGATTTTTCGGATTTTGTCCTTGAGCAAGTAAAGCTTTATAGACAGCAATGACATCTTCAATAGCAGCAGGATTGGCATGCTCTGGAGCTAGGCGATATTCTGGTAACCAAACTTGTGCTTGAGCTACATGTCCAATTTGGGCGGCAAGTTTAGAATGACTTTTACTACTGCCCACGACATAGCCACCACCGTGTAAATATAAAATTCCTAGTCCATTTTTGGTAGACTTGGGCAAAATATGAAGTGTGGGAACTTGGGCAATACTTTGTTTTTGAGTTTTATAGCCACGTGGCCCACGCACAATAGCACTAGCTGCATCACTACAAAAACGTTGTAGCTTTAGTGGTGTTTTGGGGGATAAAGCTGGACGTAACGTGGTACGGATGGTCCATGCAAGAAGCTGCTTCATAATAAGAACTCATACTAGAGCTTGTCATTTATTGAATAAGCATCTCCTCAATTTAGGAGATGCTTATCAGTGATTTTTATTTTGCTGGTTTGTTAAGTAAACGAGTTTGCAAAGCAGTTGCTGTTGCAAAAATCTTTTGGTAACCCTGTGGAAGAATACGCTGAATTACATCAACGACTTTCGCGTCAGCTCCAATCAGTAAACGGCGACGGTTTTTACGAACAGCCTCTAAAATTTGTTGAGCGGCCTCGTCAGCAGGAGTGCGAAGTAATTTATCGAAAGCATCCTGACTTTTAACAGGGTCCATTCCTAAAGACTGAACACTGTTATTCATGCGAGCAGCTTTGGCAATATTGGTTCGAATACCACCCGGATGTACACAGGTCGCGCTAACCCCCGCATTTTGCATATCAAGTTCTTGACGCAGAGATTCAGTAAAACCACGAACGGCAAATTTACTGGCATTGTAAGCACTTTGGGTCGGTTGAGCTGTTAAACCAAACATGCTGGAAATATTAATAATGTGCCCATCACCACTTTGCTTTAAGAATGGTAAGAATTCTTTAGTGCCATAAACCACACCCCAAAAGTTAATACCAATCAACCATTCAAGATCTTCATAACTTATGCCTTCAGCAGTGCTGCCCATTGCCACACCAGCATTATTAAAAATCAGGTTAACTTGTCCATGTTGATCTACAACAAATTTTGCCCAATCTGCAATTTCGGTACGATTGGCAACATCAACTTTTTGAGTGGTCACTTTGATAGGGTAAGTCGCCAATAGCTCGACAGTTTTGGCTAAACCCGCTTCGTTTACATCGGAAAGCGCTAGATGGCAGCCTTGTTTTGCCAGTTCAATTGCAAGTGCTTGTCCAATACCAGAACCCGCACCTGTAACAGCAGCGACTTTGTTCTTAAATGACTTCATAATTTTCTCCGTTTATTTTTCTGATTTCCTATCGTAAAGCTGATTAAGAAATAGCCGTGACCTGAGTGTAATTTTCAATATCAAAGCGGCGAGTGCGTTGACGATATTCAAGGGTAAAACCCGGCCAGTTATTGGTATTCTTGCCATCAGCAGTCTGGTACCAACTCGTACAACCTTGCGCCCATACGGTTTTCTTCATTTTTTCTTGAATGTTTTGGTTAAACTCGTGTTGAACTTCGGCACGAACGTTGGTGAATAACAACTTATTTTTTATTAGTGTTTGAATGGCATCTAAAATATAATTCACCTGACTTTCAATCATATAGACAATTGAATTATGTCCAAGATTGGTATTTGGACCATAAAGCATAAAGAAATTAGGGAAACCGCTAACAGTTAAGCCAAGATATGCTTCTGCACCATCTTTCCATGTGTCTTTTAAGGTACGTCCGTCCAATCCAGTAATTTGCATTGGTGCCATAAATTCAGTTGCAGCAAAACCGGTACCATAAATAATGGTATCAACTTCGCGCAGATTTCCGTCCGTATCTAAAATGCCATTTTCAGTGATTTCTTGAATGCCTGTATGAATGACATCAACATGAGGTTGAGTGAGCGTTTCATACCAGTGATTAGAAATTAAAATACGCTTACAGCCAATTGGATAGTCCGGCATTAAACGGTGACGTAATTTGGAGTCTTTCACCACTTTACGAATATGGCGCTGGAATAAATATTCAACTAAAGGCATTTCATTTAAAGATGTTGTGAAGGCAAGTAGGCGAATTTCATGGTGACCATATTGCAAAGCACGATCTAAACTTTGCAAAATCGGTAATTTACGAAAAGCTTTTTTCTCTAAAGGTTGATAAACCCGATCTGGCTTTGGAATGACGTAAGGGGCCGAACGTTGATAAACATCAAGATGAGCAACCTGTTTAGCAATTTCGGGAACAAATTGAATAGCACTTGCACCTGTACCAATTACAGCAACACGTTTGCCAGTTAAGTCGTAGTCATGGTCCCAGCGAGCGGAGTGAAAAGCCTTACCTTTAAAGTTTTCAATGCCTTTGAGTCTCGGGTAGGCGGGACGGTTGAGTTGGCCCACGGCACCTACTAAAAATTCGGCTTCAAAACGTTCGCCATTGGTACTTTGAATGTGCCAGACACCTTGTAGGGCATCAAATTCGGCACTGGCAATTTCGGTATTAAATTGAACATGTGGACGAAGGTCATATTTATCAGCGCAGTGGCGTAAATATTGATAAATCTCTTGAGATGTGCCGTAACGGTTTTTCCAGCCGAGTTCCTGTTCAAAAGAAAAAGAATAAAGATGTGACGGAACATCACACGCAGCACCCGGATAAGTATTATCACGCCAGACACCACCAACATCGGCGGCTTTTTCATAGAGTGTAAATTGATCAAAACCAGCTTGTTTGAGTCGAATCGCCAGACCCAAACCACCAAAACCAGTGCCTATAATGGCGATACGTACATTTTTATTTGAATTAGATAACGAATTAAACATAGGCTGCTCTAAAATCCTTAAAAACAGTGGGCGAAAAAATCGCAATTTCCTATATACAGCATAGACATTTATTCTCTTGATTTAGAGGATGGATGAGGACAAAATATTGTGATTCGAGGACATTCTGGATGATACAGTGACGTACACTTGGGCTTTTGAACGTAGCATACACAGTGTTCGCCTTATGGCTGATTTTGCAGCAGAAGCAGGTGTTTCTTATCAGACCATTTTAAAAGAGACAGGAATTAATCAACAGCAATTGCTTGACCCTAATATGGTGGTTTCAGGTCAACAAGAATTACAGTTGATTCATAATCTAGTTGAGCAATTTGTAGATCGGCCTACTTTAGGCTTAGAAGTGGGAGCACGATACCACTTTACAACATTTGGACCATTAGGTATGGCCCTTATGAGTAGTGCCAGCATTCGTGAAGCCCTTGATTTTGCACTGACCTATTTTTCACTTACTTTTGCTTTTACTCGTTTTTTAGTTTCTGACACCGATGAAGGCACACGTATTGAGATTGAAGGTGAGGGCATACCTCCTTCAGTTAAAAAATTTATTATTGAACGCGATGCCGCTGCTCTTATCACTGTGCAACGTGATTTAGTACAAGATAATTTTTGCCAATATTTGGCTTTTGCTTTTCAGCTTAAAGGGGATGCACAACCTTATATCGATTTGTTTGGAATTCTGCCGGAGTTTGGTGCAGCTCAGAACTTTGTTTTACTCGATCCACACAAAGTAGACCAAAAACTGCAAATGGCCAATGACCTGATTTTACATACGGCTGAAGAGCAGTGTCGGCAAATTTTAGATAAACGCCAATCGCAAAAAAAGTTTACGGCTTTAGTGCAGCAGCAATTAATGCATATTCGTGGAGAAATGCCATCTATGGAAATAGTTGCAGATCGATTGCATATAAATGCCCGTACTTTACGCCGTCATTTGGCACAAGAAGAGATGACTTTTATTCAAATACGTGAAGAAGTTAGGCAGGTTTTAGCAGAACAATATTTGGCCTTGCCTAAAATTTCAGTTGAGCAAATTGCCGAATGGTTAGGCTATGCAGAACCAGCCAGTTTTATTCATGCCTATAAAAGATGGTATGGAAAGACACCGCATGCGATGCGGTTAAGCGATAAATCGTAAAACAGATGAAGGAAGTTTCCCCTTCATCTGTTAGGGGCATTTATTTAATAAAGCTGAGTTGTTTGCTGATTTTTTCAAGAATAGGAGCTTTCTTGGCCTGAAATTCAATTTTGTTTTGTTGAATCAGGTTATTACCTTTGGTATCGATTGAAATAATCAGTGGGCCAAATTCTCTCACTCGGTTAATCCAAAGTGTTTCTGGCATGCCTAAATCTTGCCATTCTGCACCTTCAATCTCTTCCACTAGAGTAGCAGCCAACACCGCACAACCGCCCGGGAAAATAGCATGCACAGCAATATTTTCCTGACATCCAGCAGCTGTTTCAGGTCCCATGCCACCCTTACCAACAATGAGTTTAACGCCAGTTTGCTTAATAAATTCCCGTTCGAATTTTTCCATACGCATGCTGGTTGTTGGTCCAATCGAAACCATTTCAAAGTCATTTTCGCCTTTCTTACGAACAATAGGGCCAGCATGAAAAATTGCACCACCTTCAAGATTTACTGGCAATTCACGACCTTGTTCAATAAGTCTACGGTGGGCAACGTCACGGCAAGTCACCAAGCGGCCAGTCAAATAAACCACATCACCGACTTTAAGGTCTAAAAGATCTTCATCTTTGATTGGAGTTGTCAGAATTTTTTTCATAGTACAACTCCTTCGTGAGACAAGATTTCATATGACATATCTGGATTAATTTTAATTTTGCCACGGCGATGTGCCCAGCAACCTGTGTTTACGGCAACACCAATTGTTGATGGATGACGTGCAGAAGATTCGATATTAACTCCCATCACACTGTTATTACCTGTGAGTCCCTGTGGGCCAATACCAATTTCATTAAGACCTTGTTCTAACAATTGTTCCATCAAGGCAGCGCGTGGGTTATCACTTTTTGAGTCAACTGGACGCATAATGGCGAGTTTAGAAAGACGAGCCGCGGTTTCAACTGAAGTTGATACGCCAACACCAACCAGTAAAGGCGGACAGGCATTTACACCACGTTCGGTAATAACATCCATCACAAATTCAGCAACACCTTCGTAGCCTTGACCCGGCATTAAAACTTTTGCCGCACCCGGTAAGGTACATCCGCCGCCCGCCATATAAACATCAATGGTACAAGTGTCGACTTCAGGCACAATACGCCAGTCTAACCATGGAATTTGAGTACCTGTATTGGTGCCCGTATTTTTTTCATCGAAGGTTTCAACAGCGTTGTGGCGTAAAGGACCTATACGTGTTGCTTCAGCGGTTGCTTCGCTCAAAATATCTTGAAGTTCACCAAGAAGAGGGAAGTTGGCACCTGCTTCAACAAAATATTGAATGACACCCGTGTCTTGGCAGCTTGGGCGGTTGAGTTTATCCGCAGCTTGCTGATTTTCCTCCATCGAGTCATAAACTGATTTAGCCAATGGATTAGTTTCTAAAGTACGAAGTTCAATTAACTTGCTTTTCACATCTTTAGGTAGGCGTTTTCCAATATAAGCCGTAAATTTGGCCATGGTGTCCGTAAGGGACTGGACTGCAATATCTTTGTCCATGTTGTGCTCCTTTAAGAAACTTGTTCAGCTTTAATTAAAATAAATAGGGTTATTGAGTCACTTTGGCAGTGTTTACTTTCACTTTTTGGGAGAAGCTCAGTACTAGTGTCAGTAAGGTCGAGATGATGAGTAGGCCTGCAACAAAATAGAGTCCACCTGTGAAATCTCCAGTTTGATCTTTAATCCAGCCGATCATGGCAGGGCCTGCAAACCCACCTAAATTTCCGATTGAGTTGATAGTGGCAATACCTGCCGCTGCGGCTGATCCTGACAAGAACATGGTTGGCATGCTCCATAGCGGTGGCTTGGCACAGCTAATACCGACATTAACAATCGTAAGTGCTGCAATTAATCCAATAACATTGTGGGTTCCAGCTGCAATTGCGAGACCAACCGCTGCGGTTAAACACGCTAGAGCAACATGCCATGTACGTTCATTGGTACGGTCCGAATGGCGGGACCATAAAACCATGGCAACAACAGAAACAATTGGAGGAATGGCATTTAAAAGCCCGACAGTCATAGACGTTACGCCAAGCTGTTTAATAATTTGTGGTGCCCAGATGCCGAGGGTATAAAGCCCAGCCGATGTTCCGAAATAAATTAATGCAAGGGCAAGTACTCGTGGGTTGGCAAGTCCGCGAAGAATACTGTGATGTTGCTGAGCATTTTTCCCTACATCTTCTTCTTTCATCGTTTTTACGAGCCATTCGCGTTCATCCTGTTTTAACCAAGTGGCTTGTTCAGGGCGATCAGTCATATATTTAAAAACGACAACGCCTAAGATGAGTGCTGGTATTGCTTCAATAATGAACATCCATTGCCAGCCAGCGATTCCCAAAATTCCATGCATTTCCAGTAATGCGGCAGAGATCGGTGAACCAACCGCTGTGGCAATCGGGGCGGCTGCCATAAACAAAGCAATCACACCAGCACGATGGCGTGCAGGAAACCAGTAAGTTAAGTACAAGATAATGCCCGGAAAGAAACCAGCTTCGGCCACACCGAGTAAAAATCGCATAACGTAAAAGCTGGTTGAGCTTTCTACAAATGCCATACCTGCTGCGATCAAGCCCCAAGTCACCATGACTCGAGCAATCCAGATGCGGGCACCGACTTTATGCAAAATAATGTTGGATGGGACTTCAAATAAGAAATAACCCAAAAAGAAAATTCCGGCACCAAACCCGAGAACTGAGGCGGTAAAACCTAGGTCTTCTTTCATGGTAAGTGCGGCAAAACCAATATTGACGCGGTCGATATAGGCTACAAGGTATAACAACATAATAAACGGTACGATTCTCCAAGTGATTCGACGTAACGCTCGCTTTTCAATATCCATTTCCATGTCATGACTCCATATTCATGACTACCAATCCTGATTGGTAGTTTTCGCTTTCTTTACCGCTATTTATTCGGCTAGATGGCTTTTTCCCGTTCATCCACAGCATTCCTTCTGCGGATGTTTTTATGCTCTTAAACAAGAGACGGCTTATGTCGGGAAACATTGAAATGGATGTTAAACCCTTTAAAAAACTGATGAATCGATATAAAGTTAAATCACTATTGCAAAAAACTTAATAATCATGAATGCAGATACGGAATTAGCTTTCTTTTGTTTATTGGTCAAACAAGGAAGTCTTGTCGCGACGGCACGAGAGTTAAACTTGACTCCACCTGCGGTTTCGAGGCGTTTAAATCAACTGGAAGAGCGTTTAGGGGTACGACTTTTAAATAGAACAACTCGTCGTATCAGCCTGACTGGTGAAGGTGAGGTGTACTTTGAAAATGCAGTTCGTATTTTAAAAGAAATCGATGAAATGGAGCGTTTGGTTTCAAGTAGTCGGGCAGCACCCAAAGGCGTATTACGTGTGAATGCTCCTTTAGGATTTGGTCGCTCCTATATTGCGCCAGCGATTTCTACATTTGCCAAAATTTACCCCGATGTCGAGGTCCAACTACATTTAACTGATCGCCCGATTAATCTGCCAGATGAAGCGATTGATGTCTCGATTCGCTTTGGTGAAATACCCGATTCACGTTTAATTGCCAAGAAATTGGCGGCCAACCGCCGTTTACTGTGTGCATCACCTAGCTATTTAAAAATGGCAGGGCAACCGCTCACTCCGCATGATTTAACTCAGCATCAGTGTATTGTGATTCGGCAAAATGATTCAGCGTATGGTAATTGGCGGTTTAGCCACGGCAAGCAGGTTGAAACCGTGAAAGTTCATGGGCAACTGAGTACGAATGATGGGGCAGTGGCATTAAACTGGGCCTTAGAAGGCTACGGTATTTTGATGCGGGCAGAGTGGGATGTAGCGAAATATTTAAGAAGTGGCAGATTGGTTCAAGTGCTAGAGGACTATGAAACACCACCCGCAGATGTCTATGCTGTGTATTTAGAGAGACTTAATCTGTCACCTAAAGTCGCACATTTTTTAGATCATTTACGCCAATTTTTAAATCAGCATGTCGATGGGCCAGAGCCGCGTTCAAGCTGGTAATTTAGCAGTACTAACTTTAATTATAAAAAAGCCAACTTAAATCCTAAGTTGGCTTGAACATCAGCTTTTGTTTAAACGCAAATGCAATAAGCGTGTTGCTGCCGTATGACGGATTTCATCGGGGCGCGCATTAAAATAACGTTCAGTAATAGCTTCACCTGACAGATCTTCAACGACTTCAAATCCCATCTGTTCAACTGCACCATGTAAATCAGTTGGTTTGAATTGTCCCAATAAAGGTTCTTTGAGCAAATGCGTAAACTGTGCAACACCGATACTGCCAATGCGTTCAATGCCAGTTAACTCTTGAAAATCGGTTGAATAGTCGAGTACAACTTCACTACCATTTACCGCAAATTCAGCAATACTTTTTAAAGTTTGCAAGGTGGTTTGAGGGTTTAAATAGTGAGTAGTACCCAGCCAAGAAAAGAAAGCTGGTGCTGTTTGTTGATATAAACTCCGAGCCAAAGCATCTGAAATAGACTCTTTTTCAAAGTTAATCGCGACAAACTCAACGGTAGTAGGAATATTTCCTAACTTTTTTAGCTTGGCTTGTTTGGCCGCTTGAGTATCAGGATGATCAACTTCAAAAATTTTCAAAGTTGGGTAATGGTGCGATTGGCGTAATACAAAAGAGTCTAGGCCTGCACCCACTAATACATATTGTTGGATGTTTTGATGAACTGCCTGATCAAGCAAATCTTCGGCATAACGAGAGCGTCCGACGACTTGCCCAGTGAGTAAACCTAAAGTGCGGTTTAAAACCGCAGAATTCATTAATTTAACAAGAAGTGGGCTAGATAGAAGTTTTTTCCAGCCTTTGCTGGTCAGTTCAAAAGCATAAGGATCTGAAAATACAGGGTCCGTTGTATTTTTAAAGTGATTCGCTCGTAATGCAGCAGCGGCTTCGGCAGTACGGCTTGATTGGCCTTCTTTCATCTTTATCCTGTTCTTTTATTTCTTGAAGATATTCAACGAAGAAGGCAGTGTATTTCATGAAAACATAAAAACACTGCCTACTTCTTACAACTGATTTGATCAAAATTACAAATTAATGAGTTTTCGTCGTTTGATACGTTACTTCATAATCTTTTAAATCGACACTTTTTAAACGTTGTTTAAGCTTTTTCAATGACCATGGCCATGCAGCAAAGTTACGTCCGTTGGCATCAAGATAATAACTCTTACAACCACCACTATTAAAGACAGTTGTTTTTAAGTGCTTTTGCACCAGATCATTATGCTTTTTAATCACTTCGGGCTTAACATTGAACTTGCTAATACCTTTGTTCTTAATTTTCAATAAGCCATCTACAATATAGTCTAGCTGTGCCTCAGCCAAGCCAATAAAAGAGTCATAAACCAAGACATTTGGTCCTAAAATTAAAAATGCATTCGGCACATTTTCAATATTGGTCCCTAAATAAGCCTCAGGTGAACTATCTTTCCATAAATCTTGTAAACGTTGACCTTTTTCATTATGAACACGTTTACCAATTGGTGGGTGAGATACCTCAAAACCAGTACCCCAAATAATTACATCAACTTCATGGCGTTCGCCATTGGCAGCAACAACCGTACTACCTTCAACTTTAACCAAACCATGAGGAATCAGGGTCGTGTTTGGTGATTGTAGAGCTGGATAATAATTATTGGCAAATAAAATACGTTTACAGCCAATATCAAAGTTTGGTGTCACATTTTTACGCAGTACAGGGTCATTAATTTGTAGTTTTAGTAATTGCTTGCCCAGTACATTTACCGGTTTAAGTGCAAGTGGATTACGTAAACCAAAGTTAATTGCATTCAGTGTAAGAGCTACACTTTTACGCCAGCTCGCCTGAATGGATGGATATTTTGCAATGACTGATTTACTAAATTCGCCCAAGTCAGTGTCTGGTTTTGGTAGGACCCACGGAGCTGTGCGCTGGAACACCAAAAGCTCTTTCGCCTTTGGTTGAATTTGTGGCACAAACTGAATGGCAGAAGCACCTGTACCAATTACGGCAATTCGTTTACCAGTTAAATCATAATCATGATTCCATTTTGCTGAATGGAACATTTCGCCTTTAAACGTATCTAAACCTTCAAGACGTGGAATTTGAGCTTCGGTAATTGGACCTGTAGCAAAAATAACAGTTTTAGATAAATACTGACCTGTCGTTGTATCAAGCACCCATAAATGGCGTGAGTCATCCCATGCGGCATTTAACAGCTCGTTGTTAAACTCGATTTTAGATGCGACATTAAACTCATTACTTACATCTTCGAGATAACTTAAAATTTCCGGCTGACGAGCAAATAAATGGCTCCATTTTGCACTGGGTGCAAACGAGTAAGAATAAAGTGCTGAAGGGACATCACAACCACAGCCTGGATAGGTGTTTTCACGCCATGTACCGCCTACACGGCTCGCTTTTTCAATAATTTTATAATTGGTATAGCCCACTTGATCTAGGCGGATGGCAGTGGCTATACCTGAAATGCCAGCACCTACAATAAAGGTGTCGAAAACGTGGTTGGGTGAATTGACAGCTTTTTTTGCTGATGCATTTGTTTTCATTTGAGCAGTCATATGCGTACTACCTATAAATTTCTTATTTAAATAATTTGTAAGATGTGCCAAGGAACTTGGTATACAAGCTCGGTGATGCCCGCTTCATTAACCAGAATAACTTCGCATCAAGTTGAGGAATGGTATACAGCTCATCCTGATCAAGGCGGTTAAGTGTTAATTTGGCTACATCATCGCTTGTAGTCAGGGCATAGTTCATGAGTGCATGGTCTGCAAGCTTGGAGTAGCGTCCCGGAATCCGACCATTTTTAATGATATTGGTTGGAACCAAAGTAGGGCAGAGTACATTAACTTTAATATTGAACTTATGCAGTTCGGCAGAAAGCGTTTCTGACAGCGCACGCACACCTGCTTTAGTCACGTTGTAGGCTGTCATTTCTGGTGCGGCTGTATAAGATGCAGCAGATGCAACATTAATAATCGCGCCGTAACCCAACTTTTTAAACTTTGGAACGAATGCATGACAGCCATGAATAACACCCCAAAGGTTAATATTCATTACCCAGTTCCAGTCTTCCAAGCTAAGTTCATCAAACTTGCCACCTAAACCTACACCAGCATTATTAATCAGTAGGGTCACAGGGTGTTGCATTAAAATTTCAGCTTTTTCAGCTAGATCTGTAACCTGTTCAGCATTACCTACATCACAACGTATGGCAAAAGCTTTTGCACCTTGTTGCTCAAGTAATTTTACGGTCTCTTCAGCAGCTTCCAGGTTAATGTCTGCACAGACTACACTGCCACCACGTTTTGCAAGTTCAATTGCAAAACTGCGTCCAATCCCACTGCCTGCACCTGTCACCACGGCATAAGCTTTTTGGCTTGGTTTAACTTTCTTTTTGCCAAATAAAATCATGATTCATCCATAAATAACTTTAAGAGAAACTAGCTATCTACGAGATAGCTAGTCATAAAGGACGATTAAGATACGCGTACAGGTGGGGTAAATTCTTTAACAAAGTAAGGTGCAATGGCTCCGCCTTCGTTCAGTAATTTCTTTTTGTAATACTCAAGATATTCAGTTGTATCATGGTCATTTGGGTGAAAATCTGGGCGTAAATAGTCAAGAATCTGACCAATTGTACTACCAAAAACGCCATCTTTCGGGCCAAAGATTAAACCCACGCCACGACGGGCATCTTTCCAGAATTTTAAGGTGAGCATTTCTTGCGGTTTTCTTAAAACTGGTACAAATAAGGTAGTCGCAGGAATTAGTCCCAAAATGGTAACTAGAGCAAGTAAGAAACCTGAAATTCGTAATGGATAATTGCCATTTAAGAGTTGATAGACATCATAGGCAATATCTTTATGCTCAGATTCTTCAAGCATATGCCACATCCATAAAGCACGGCTCTTGGCATCATCTGAATGATAGAAATTCTTTTCATGCTTCATCATATATTCAGCAAGTACCGCGGTAAAATGCTCAATACCAGCCATCATCGATAACTTAAGCGGCTGTGGAAACTTTAAAAACACATATTTAAAGAAGTTCGAGCCAAGGAAACGATAGAGTGCAACAGGATAATCAGCATCTTGAAGTGCATCATTATATTCATTGTGCAATTTTGAATGAATTGCTTCTTGACCAATGAGCGATGTCACACGTTGTTTAAGTATCGGATCTTTAATAAACTCACGATGATGACGAGCAGTTTCGATCACTAGATCTTCACCATAAGTCAAAAACACAGAAAGTGTGGCAAAAAACAAGGTGGCAAATTGATTGTTCATGTAGAACTTGACATCAATTTCCTTGCCATCAAAACCAATATTTAAATGACGGATCGGAATAGAGGGTTTGCTAGCAAAATCAGGTAACTCGATTTCACGGTGAAATTTAAGTTTATTTAATGATTTTTTAACTGTGGTCGAGATCATGGCGACACCTTGAGACAAGTAGTGGTGCATTTTGCTGAAAACTAATAAATTCAATGATCAACAAAGCACTAATAAATTCCATTTTCAAAGGCAGAGTATTCTCTGTAATTGACTACGGTGTTGTTGCTCCGTTATTTATTTGATTATTTGGCTGAATAACGGAAAGAAGAGTCGATGCAGGCTAGAGCCAATGAATGACTCTTCTTTAATTTTTTCATATTAATCTGACTTTATGTTCGGATTCAATTCGGGTAAATCTTTAAATATAGCAACACTAATTTTACTTAAATTTTATAAAGTGATTATTAAATTATAAAAATATATCTATTTGAAAAATAACAATATAATGAAATTTTTAAATATGTAAAATCATAGATAGAATACATCTTAAATGATTTAACTCGGCTTGATTTTTTAGCTTTCTTTTAATGAAGTTTGACAACTATTCGGATTTTGTTTTTTTATTTCAACCGTGTCTGATTACATGCTAATCTGACTTTATGTTCGGATTATTGATTAGATCGTATGACTACGCGTAAACCTCGTCAAACTCGAGCCAAAGTCACTGTTGACACAATTATTGAAGCTGGTTTTATTGCGGTCGCGCTTCATGGTCCCAGCGGCACCACTACACGTCATATTGCAGAAATGGCAGGGGTGAGTGTCGGATCTTTATACGAATATTTTAAAAATAAAGAAGAAATTTATGATGCAATGAATCATTTTTTTGTTCGGGAAATTCTGGACATGATTACGGAACTTACACCGACGATTTTACAGTTGGAGTTAGAACCTGTCATTGAAATGATTTTTTATACCTTTAGTGATTTATTAAAGAAAAATAATGACCGCTATTTGACTGTTTTACGTTATGCAGGTGAGTTGCAATACGATAAATATATTCCAAAAATTGAACAGGCTTTAATGGAAGTCATTATGAAATATATGATGCATAATCCAAAATACCTAAAAATCAATAATTTAGCTGTTATCACTTATATTTGTATTAATAGTGGGATTTTTAATGTGGCACGACATCTTATTTTGCCAAATCCCTTCATTAGTTTCGATGAGATGGTGCAAGGTTTAACCACAATGATCATGAGCTATATCAATACAGAGATGGCACGCTCAGAAGAGCATTCATAAATTAGAATTTTTCAATCGCAATATTAATGAAAAGCCCTCACATAAAGCTGTATGTGAGGGCTTAGTTATATTATGGCATGGTTGGAACTTCTTCCGAACGCATATCGAAAATCAAAATTTCGGCATTATCGCCATTGGTAAACGATAAGTTTCCACCATCACGAATACGAGCAGCATCACCTGTGTTAAAGGTTTTACCATTTACATCAATACGGCCTTTCGCCACATGTAAGTACACATATCGACCATCAGGAATCGTAAAATCAGCAGTTTCTTCACCATCAAAAAGACCTGAATAAATATGAATGTCTTGTTTGATTGTTAAAGTTTTCTCACCGCCTTTTGGTGAAATGATCAAATGCAATTTACCGCGTTTGTCTGCTTCATCAACGTGAATTTGTTGATAACCTGGATCTGTATTTACTTCATTTGGAACGACCCAAATTTGCAAGAAATGTACACCTTCTTGTGCTGAATGGTTAAATTCACTATGGGCAACTCCACGGCCTGCACTCATCAACTGGATATCACCCGGTACAATCACAGAACCCGTACCCATTGAATCTTTATGCTCTAATGCACCTTCAAGTACATAGGAAATAATTTCCATATTACGATGAGGATGAGTACCAAAGCCCTTAGATGGAGCAACGTTGTCATCATTAATTACGAGTAAGTCTGAAAAACCGACTTGTTTTGGGTCCCAATAGTTAGCAAACGAAAAGCTATGTTTTGACTGTAACCAGCCGTGATGTGCTGCACCACGTTCATGAGATAAACGCATATCAAACATGATCTACTCCTAATTTAGTTTTTTCTATCTATGAGCACATTTTATCGTATCGATTATTGTAATAAAGCTATGAAAATGGAAAGCTTGGTGCGATTTATAGAACGATGGAAAAAGCTATAAAATGACTACTTTTCTAGTTGCTACAGGTAGAGTAGAGGATCATTCGAACTTAAAAAATAATTACTTCTTAAATAAGGAGGAGGCTGTTCTATTTGGAGCTGAACATATCTTTTTAAGCTCCCGATGAATTCAAAAAATAACAATCTAAATAGAAAATTTATAAGATAGAAAATTAAGTAAAAATAAAACCTTTTTATCCTATAGAACTTTTAAAAAAAACAGAGATATTTCAATTTATGTGTACCATTATTTTTAATCTATATATTTAAGTAAGCTTAAGAATTAAACCCGATAAAAACCTAATGTTAAAAATAACTAAACATTACAGATTGATAAATAAATTACTTTTCAAGAGAAAAGTTTTATATTTATCAACTAATAGTCGTGTATATCTAAAATCACCTTTCTTTTCAAATATTTGAGTAAATATGTGTTATTGTAAATAAATGTGAAAAAATTCACAAAGCTATTTTTTTTTGTTAAGATCATTAACATTAAAAACATAGAGATAATAATAATGATCAATAAAGTATTAATAGTGTTATGCGTGGGTATTGTCTTTGTATTAGGATATTGGGCTTATTTAGATACTCAAAATAAAAGACATCAAGAATTGATGCAGATCATTCAAGAAGCCGAAAGAAATTTACAAAGTATCGAACGCAATCCAAATCATGCTCATCACAGCAATTTAGCTTCCTATAATATGCAAGAATATATCGGCGAGAAAAAAATTATTTTCTAACAATAAAGCCTTATAAATTTTTAACTTTAACAATGTTATTGGTCATATCTTTTCATAAATTTTGATCATGTTTCTGTTGAATCTGTTAAACTTATTGAACGTATAGTAAAAAAGCTGCATAGGGGTTATGCAGCTTTTTTGTGTTTCAAGAGGGGCTGTGGTTATTTTCTATGCATAAAACTAGAGGGCAAATGAATGGCATATTTGTTGCTTCATAAGTTTGACATTCTTGTTTATAGGGCTGAACAGAAAAACAATATTGTTCAGTGACCTACATAGACGTAAATATTCCACAGTTCAGATTTTGCATAGAGGCTACTTATGGCGGCGCCCAATTCTTCGGCAGGCTGGTT